>Ga0160430_100008_pt1 | contig 266684 bp, 257 predicted proteins | sample HID1971I_E0MG_FD_108274 | JGI IMG/M metagenome (GOLD analysis project Ga0160430, IMG submission 108274) | Enriched millipede-associated microbial communities from UW Madison campus, WI, USA - HID1971I_E0 MG | ecosystem: Host-associated > Arthropoda: Insects > Digestive system > Unclassified ...
AGGAACGCGGAGGTGTGCCCCCCGCACCCCCCTCCCCCCCCCCCCCCCCCCGAACATCTGAGGAGCACGCATGCCCCTGTGGAAGATCCACGGAAACGGCCGCACGGTCGAAGCCGGCGCCGTCGTCACCCCCGAAGAGCGCCTGAACTGGCCAGCCACGATCGCCATCGGCGCGCAGCATGTCGTCGCGATGTTCGGTGCCACGTTCCTGGTGCCGACGCTGACGGGCTTCCCCGTCTCGACCACGCTGCTGTTCAGCGGTGTCGGCACGCTGCTCTTCCTGCTCATCACCAAGAACCAGCTGCCCAGCTACCTCGGCTCCTCGTTCGCGTTCATCGCGCCGATCACCGCCGCGGTGGCCGCGGGCGGCACGGGCTCGGCGCTCGCGGGAGTGGTGGCCGTCGGCATCCTGCTCGCCGTCGTCGGACTCGTCGTGCAGTTCGCCGGTCTGCGCTGGGTCGACGCCCTCATGCCCCCGGTCGTCGCCGGCGCGATCGTCGCGCTGATCGGCTTCAACCTCGCCCCCACCGCGTGGAACAACTTCCAGATCGACCCCGTCACCGCGACAATCACGCTCGTCGCGATCATCGTGTTCGCGGTGCTGTTCCGCGGCTTCCTCGGCCGCATCTCGATCTTCCTCGGCGTCGCGGTCGGCTTCATCTGGGCCGCGTTCACCGGCTCGTTCGACGTGCCGAACGCCCTGCGCGGCGGCAGCACGCCGGCCGAGCTCATCGCCGACGCCCCGTGGATCGGTCTGCCCGAGTTCCACCTCCCGGACTTCGTGGAGCCCGGCACGTGGTCGACCATCGCGATGTTCCTGCCGGTCGTCCTGGTGCTGGTCGCCGAGAACGTCGGCCACGTGCGCGGCGTCGCCAGCATGACCGAGGACCCGTCGATCAACACGCACACGGGCCGCGCCCTGATCGCCGACGGTGTCGCGACGACGCTCGCCGGTGGCTTCGGCGGATCGGGCACCACCACCTACGGCGAGAACATCGGCGTCATGGCGGCGACCCGCGTCTACTCGACGGCCGTCTACTGGGTGGCCGGCCTGTTCGCGATCCTGCTGGCGTTCTCGCCCAAGGTCGGCGAGGTCTTCAACTCGATCCCCGCCGGCGTGCTCGGCGGCGCGACCACCGCGCTCTACGGCCTGATCGGCATCATCGGCATCAAGATCTGGGTCGACAGCCGCGTGGACTTCTCACGCCCGGTGAACCAGTACACGGCCGCGGTCTCGCTCGTGATTGGCATCGCCGGCTTCTCGATGCAGCTCGGCGACTTCGCATTCGGCGGCATCGTGCTCGGCACGGTCGCGGCCCTGCTGATCTACCACGTGGGCAACCTGATCGCCCGCGCGCGCAAGACCGGCGCAGACGACCCGAAGCCACTCGAGGCAGTCGGCCCGCTCGGCGGCGACCCCGCCTGATCCCACACGGCAGGCAGCGCTTCGGAGATCTGCACCATCTCGGATGTTTCGACCCGAAACCGTCCGAAGTGCTGCAGATCTCCGAAGCCGCTCAGCGACCCGTCACTCGATTCCTCGCCCCGATCCCCGATCCGCGATCCGCGATGAGCACCCTGGTCATGAGGTCTGCTTGACGATGAGACGAAGACGGACACCAGGGGCGAGCTGACCTGCGAGGTCGAGGCTGCGATCCGTGAGCGCACCGATGACGGGGTACCCGCCGGTGAGCGGATGATCCGGGAGGAACAGCACCGGTTGGCCGTCCGGCGGCACCTGGATCGCACCGGTGACGGCGCCCTCGCTGGGCAGCTCGCCGCTGACGGATCGCTCGAGCGGCACATCACCCTGCAGGCGGATGCCGACACGATCCGCGCGGGGAGTCACGGTCCATTCCTGGCCGGTGAGCACCACCAGCGCGGTGGCGGTGAACCAGTCGTCGCGGGGGCCGAGGGTGATCTCGAGCTCGACGACATCACCGGGTGCCGGCAGGTCGCGAGGCACGGCATCGGGCTCGACCGGCGTCGTCGCAGCGGCTCCGACGGGGATGACCGCACCGACCGCGAGCGCCGCCGGTCCGAGCCCTGCGAGGGTGTCACCCGCTCGACTGCCCAGTGCGGGGTCCGCGTCGAGTCCGCCGCGCACGGCGATGACATATCGCAGCCCCCGCTCGGGGTGGCCGAGGGCGAGCTCGTCGCCGTCGACCGTGGCGAACGGTTCACCGTGCGTGACGGAGCGAACCGTGCCGTCTGCCCCCGTCAGGCCGAGCGAGCCGAGTGCGCCGGCGACCGCCGCGACGCCTGCGCCGCGGAACCGCAGGACGACTCCGCCGACGCTCTCCAGCACGGCAGCGGACGTGGCGTTGCCCACGGCACGGTTCGCGTCGCGCATCGCCCGCCGGTCAGCGGCGCCGGATGCCGAGACGCCGAGCGCCGCGTAGCCGGGACGCCCTGCGTCCTGCACGAGCAGCTGCAGCGAGGTGCGGACGACCTCGACGGCGGCATCCGGACCGCCCCCATCCGTGGCCGCCTGTTCGGCCACGGCACGCCGGGGCTGCGGCTGATCGTCTCGATCCTCACCCAGCCGTGCGCTGGCACGCACCTGTTCGAACCGCACGGTCGCGCCCGGTGCGAGCAGCGCCGGCGGGTCGCGGTCGATGTCCCACATCACGGCATCCGTGCGTCCGATGAGCTGCCAGCCACCGGGGCTCTCGCGGGGGTACACCCCGGTGAACTGCCCCGCCAGCGCCACCGATCCTGCCGGCACGCGCGTTCGCGGCGAGGAACGCCGCGGCACGTCGAACAGGGGATCCCCGCTCACGACGTAGCCGAAGCCGGGGGCGAAGCCCGAGAAGGCGACCCGCCAGTCGGCGACGAGATGCCGGTGCACGAGCTCATCCGCCGAGACGCCGAGCAATGACGCCGCCTCATCGAGATCCTCGCCGTCGTAGTGCACCGGCACCACAGCCTCGCCGGCGCACGGCAGCTCACCGCTGCCCACCTCGGTCGCGGCCAGGACACGGGCGAGATCAGCAGCGGACACCTGCAGCGGATCGAAGCGCACGAGCACGGTCCTGGCCCCGGGGATGCGCTCGACGACGCCGGGAAGGCCGTCCCACGCGAGGTTCAGCCGCATGGCTTCATCGAGATCGGCAGCCTCGACGAGCAGGGCGCGATCGGATGCCGTGAGGATACGCATCAGGCCAGGGCCTCCGCATCCGACGCATCGGTGATGCCCATGGCCGGCACCGTCACGTCACACCCGCACGAACGGTGCGATCGTGATGCCGGCTGCCTGCAGCATCCGCTTGGTCTCGGCGGCCATCGCGACCGAGCCCGGGCTGTCGCCGTGCACGCAGATCGACTGCGCCACCACCGGCACGTCCGTGCCGTCGATCGCGCGGATCACGCCGTCGGCGGCGAGACGGACCATCCGCTCAGCGACCTCGGCCGGGTCGTGCAGCACGGATCCCGGCTCGGTGCGCGACACGAGCTGTCCGTCGGGTCGGTAGGCGCGATCGGCGAAGGCCTCGGCCGCGATCGCCAGACCCGCACGCTCGGCGACATCGAGCGCCACGCCCCCGGCGAGACCGAGCAGCACGAGGCTCGGATCGATCGCCCGGATCGCGGCGACGACGTCCTTGGACCGCCGCTCGTCGCGGGCGATCGTGTTGTACAGCGCGCCGTGCGGCTTGACGTAGGCGACCCGCCCGCCGACCGCGGCAGCGAGGCCCATCAGGGCACCGAGCTGGTACTCGACGTGCGCCTGCAGCGTGGCCGAGTCGATGTCGACCTCGGTGCGTCCGAAGTTCTCGGAGTCGCGGTAGCCGGGATGCGCGCCGATCACGACGCCGCCCTGGACCGCTGCTGCCAGCGTCTCGCGGATGCCCTCAGGGCTCCCAGCGTGGAAGCCGCACGACACGTTCGCGCTCGTGACGAGGCGCAGCATGCTCTCGTCATCGCTCACGATCCGGTCGGCGACGTTCTCGCCGAGGTCCGAGTTCAGGTCGATCAATGTCATGCGATCATGCTCCGATTCCGAGGAAGGCGGTGATGGGGGCGATCGAGACGGCTCCCAGGCACCAGGTCAGCGCCAGTGTAGGACGGATAGTCCCCGATTGTTCAACATGAATCGTTCCGGTGTGTGACAACGAGGTCGCTCTCGTGCGGCTCCCGTGGCCCATCCGTGGACGATCCGCGCGCTCCGGCACCTACGATGAAGGCATGAACCAGCAGGGCCTGCTCGCCGACGTGCTCCGTCAGCGCATCATCGACGGGGACTTCGCCCCGGGGGCACGACTGTCGGAGTCGGCTCTCGCCGAGCAGTTCGACGTGTCGCGCAACACGTTGCGCGAGGCTTTCCGGGTGCTCGCCGAGCAGGGCCTGGTCGAGCACATCCCGCACCGCGGCGTCTCCGTCGCATCGCCCACCATCGCCGACGTGATCGACATCTACCGCGCCCGTCGGGTGATCGAGTGCGCCGCGCTGCGCCACTCCGAGCCAGAGCACCCGGCCGTGCAGCTCATGCGCGATGCGCTCGCCGAAGCAGAGCAACAGCTGCCGCACGAGGACTGGCGGCGCATCGGCAGCGCGAACATGGCCTTCCACGACGCGATCGTCGCCCTCGCCGACAGTGCGCGCCTCGCCCGCACCTACCGCGACATCGCCGCCGAGCTGCGGCTCGTCTTCCTCGAGATCGACGAGCCGAGGTCGCTGCACGAGCCGTTCGTCCGTCACAACCGGGCCGTGCTCACGGCGCTGCTCGAACGCGGTCCTGAGGCCGCAGCCGATGAGCTCGAGCGCTACCTCACGGCATCCGAGCGCAGCGTGCTGGGGGCGTTCGCCCGCATGACCCGCGCCTGACGCCGCGCCCGTGACGGTCCGCGCCCCTCAGCGCTGCGGATCGCGCACCGCACCGGATGCTCGCAGGCGCAGCGGCACCTGGCGCGGCGGGAGATCGAGCGGCAGCGGAGTCTCGGGAGCCGGCATGCCGTAGAGCCGATACATCCAGTGGCGCGCATCCTCCAGCGGGAACGTGTCGCCGTAGACAGCGAACTTCAGGAGGATGCCCTCGAGCGTGCCGCGCAGCATGATCTCCTCGAGCTCGGGATCGACGGCGCCGCGGGCGCGGAAGATGTCGCGCACGGATTCCTCCGACTGGATCGCCCGCTCGTGGAACCTGTCCTCCGCCTCGGCGTACAGGCGGTGCGTCGCCGGCTGCTGCTGCATCGCGAGCACGACCTTCTGCACCGGCAGTGCGTAGCCGGTCGCCATGAGCGCGCCGTCGATGATGCCGGCCAGACGGTCGTCGGGTGCGCCGGACACCTCGGGGATGCTGAACAGCGCGTGGAACCACGCATCGATGACCGCGACGATCAACTGCTCCTTGCCGCCGAAGTGATAGCTCACCAGTCCCTGGGCGACACCGGCGCGGCGGGTGATCTCGGCGACGCTCGCCCCCGATACACCTCGTTCGCTGAAGACCTCGATCGCCGCCTGCAGGATGTTCTCGCGAGCGCGCTCGCGCGCGAGACGATTCTGCTCGTCGGATCGCGCCACGGGGTCTCACCTCCTGGTTCAGCCGTTCGGCTTCCGGTTTGGTTCCCCCGCCATATAGATTACTCACTGAACACTCATTCAATCTATGGGTGTTCAGAGAGCAGCTCACGTCGGAGATCACCTCCCGGATGACGAGCTGCACCCCGCAGTCTCACGGGCGCGGGCTTGTCCTGGAGGGGCGACAAGCCCGCCCCGTGTTCGCCCTGCTCAGCAGACACGCATCGTCATGCCGAGGCGCGCACCACGAGCTCGGTCGGCAGAATCGTCGTGTGCGGCGGATCCTCGCCGCCGAGGCGCGCGAGCAGTACCCGCGCCATCGACTCCCCTTGCGCATACATCGGCTGACGCATGGTCGTGAGCTGCGGATCCGTCGACGTGGCCACCGAGGAGTCATCGAAGCCGACCAGCGCGATGTCCTCCGGCACGCGCACGCCAGCGCTGCGCAGGACAGTGAGTGCGCCGCGGGCCATCAGGTCGCTCGCGACGAAGATCGCATCGGGACGCCCGGCGGCGAGGATGCGGCGCGCGGCATCCGCTCCGCTGGACTCGCTGTAGTCACCGGCCTCCTCGGCGAACGGCCGCAGCCCCGCCTCGGCGAGCGCACTGCGGAAGCCCTGCACTCGGTCGACCGAGGAGACCATCGTCGGGGTGCCCGAGATCGTCGCGATCCGGGTGCGGCCGATGTCGATCAGACGACGGGTGGCCTGATGTGCGCTCCAGACGTTGTCGACGTCGACCACGTAGTCGTCCTGGCGCTGCCGCACCGGGCGGCCGCCGTAGACCACGGGAACCGCGTCGGCGATGCGGTCGATGAACGCGTCGCTCATGTGATGCGACACGATCAGCGCGCCGTCGACGCCGCCGTTGAGCACGAAGCTCGACATCTTGTCTCCGGGGTCGTCGCTCGCGATCAGCAGGTTGAGCAGGTAATCCGAGGTGCGCAGCGTGCCGGTGATACCAGCGACGATCGCCGCGAAGAAAGGGTCGCCGAAGAAGCGGGTGGCGTCCTCCGGCACGATCAGCGCGATCGCCTGGGTCTGGTTGGAGGCCAGGGAGCGGGCCGCGCGGTTGGGCACGTAGTTGAGCTGCTCGATCGCCGCGCGCACCGCGCGGAGTGCCTCGGGGCTGACCGCGGTCGACCCGTTCACCACGCGAGACACGGTCGATCGGGACACCCCGGCGGTGGACGCCACCTCTTCGATGGTCGCTCGTGACGGCACGGCTCTCCTTCAAGTCCGACGACGGCTCGCGGATGCCCCGCCGCGCCTCGCCGCGCTCAGATGCTGCGTGCGGCGATGATGCGAGCGTACTCCCGGCCGGAGTCCTTCACGCTCCGCTCCTGGGTGTCGTAGTCGACCCGCACGATGCCGAAGCGCTTGTCGTAGCCCCAGGCCCACTCGTAGTTGTCGAACATCGACCAGTAGAAGTAGCCGCGCACGTCGACGCCGGCCTCCACGGCATCCAGCACCGCGTCGAGGTGCAGCCGGAGGAACTCGGTGCGCTCGGCGTCGTGCACCCGTGTCTCCCCGCGCTCGAGCACCGCGACATCGTCGTACGCCGCGCCGTTCTCGGTCATCGAGAGCACCGTGCCGGCCGGCTGCGCGTACTCGGTCCAGATGCGCTCGAGCAGCCGGGTGAGCCCCTCCGGCTGCACCTCCCAGTTCTGGGCCGTGCGAGGGAGGCCGCGCTCGACGTTGTGGATGCGCTCGAACGAGGGGTACGGGCTGCGCACCTTCCGCTCGGTATGCGGCACGCTCTCGACCGCAGACTCCGCAGGCGCCGTGCCCGAGACGAGGTCGCCGTGGTAGTAGTTCACGCCCTGCGTGTCGATGTGCTGCGCGATCGTCGCGAGGTCGCCGTCGTGGATCGCCGCCTCGAATGCGGCGACGGCCTCGGCATCCACCGCCCTGATGTCCTCGACGATGTCATCCGGATAGGCGCCGCGGTAGATGGGGTCGAGGAACCAGCGGTTGAACTGCCCGTCGATCCGGCGGGCAGCGTCGACATCGGCCGGGTCGTCCGGGTCCGCGGCGTCGGCGACCGTGTGGTTCAGGGTGATGCCGAGGTTCAGGTCGGCGTCGCGCCCGCGCAGCTCGCGGACCGTCTCGCCGTGCGCGAGCAGCAGATGGTGCGAGGCGAGCAGCCCCTCCTCGATGCTCGTGTGCCCCGGCGCGTGCTCCCCGCCGGTGTACGAGAGGAACGACGAGCACCACGGCTCGTTCAGCGTGGTCCACACGTTCACCCGGTCGCCCAGTGCGTCGTGCATGGTGCCGGCATACTCGAGGAAGCGGCCGACCGTGTCGCGGTTCGTCCAGCCGCCCTGCTCCTGCAGCGCCTGCGGCATGTCCCAGTGGTACAGCGTCAGCCACGGCAGGATGTCGGCATCCAGCAGCTCGTCGACCAGGCGCTTGTAGAAGTCGACGCCCTTCGCGTTCACGGAGCCGCCGTCCGGCCGAACGCGCGACCACGAGGTCGAGAATCGGTAGGTCTGCAGGCCGAGCTGCGTCATCAGCGCGACGTCGTCGGCGTACCGGTGATAGTGGTCGCAGGCGACGTCGCCGGTGTCGCCGTTGATGACCGCACCCGGCACCCGCGAGAACGCGTCCCAGATCGACGCCGTGCGTCCGTCCTCGAACGCCGCCCCTTCGATCTGATAGGCCGCTGTCGCAGCTCCGAACAGGAAGTTCTCGGGGAACGCACGGGTCATAGGGGTCATCCTTTCACCGCGCCGGCCATGATGCCACTCACCAGCTGCCGCCCTGCGATCACGAAGAGCACGAGGAGGGGGAGGGTCGCGAGCACGGCACCGGCGAGCACGATGGAGTAGTCGATGTAGTAGCCGGACTGCAGCTGGCTGAGCGCCGTCTGCAGGGTCGGATTCTGCGGGGAGAGCACGATCAGCGGCCAGAGGTAGTCGGTCCACGCGGTCATGAACGTGAACAGTCCGAGGATCGCCATGGCCGGACGAGCGGCCGGGATGCCGACGGTGAGGAACGTGCGGAACTGGTTCGCGCCGTCCATGCGCGCCGCCTCGATCAGCTCGTCGGGGATCACGTCGACCAGGTACTGCCGCATGAAGAAGACGCCGAACGCGGTGACCAGCGTCGGCACGATCACGGCGCCGATCGAGCCGGTCCAGCCGAGCTCGCGCATCAGCATGAACAGCGGGATGATGCCCAACTGGGTCGGGATCGCCATGGTCGCGATCACGAAGATCATCAGCCCGTCACGGCCCTTGAACCGCAGCTTCGCGAAGGCGTAGCCGGCGAGGGTCGAGAAGGTCACGACCGAGATCGTGATGATGCCGGAGATCAGGAACGAGTTGCCGAGGGCGAGCCAGAACGGGATCGCGTCGAGCACCTTCGCGGCGTTGGCGAGGAAGTTGCCGCCGGGGAGCAGGGGCAGCGTCTCGCCGCGGGTGGCGTTCGTGCCGCTGGCGACCACGACCGACCACCACAGCGGATAGACGCTGCCGATGATGAAGGCGGCGAGCAGCCCGTAGGTGAGGAAGCCGGGGCGGCTGCCGATGCCGGCGGTGCCGCCGGTCGCACCGCGACGGCGGCGGATCTTCTCGGGCACGCTGAGCGCCTGGGTCGCGGTCATCGTGCGCTCTCCTCGGTCGTGGGAGTGGTCGTCGTGGTGGTGCGGGCGCGGCGGCGCGCTGCGCGGTTCTTCGGGGCGTCGCCCGTGGAGATCCGCCGGGAGATGAGGAAGTTGACGAGGCCGATGCCGACGATCAGCAGGAACAGCAGGATCGCGACGGCGGATGCTTCGCCCAGGTTCCGCCGGAAGAAGGCGAGCTCCCAGAGGAACAGCACCGTGGTCTGGAACTGGCGGTCGCTGCCGCCGATGCCGCCGGCGGTCGAGACGTCGAACAGGCGCGGTTCGGCGAAGATCTGCAGTCCACCGATCGTGGCGGTGATGATGACGAAGATCAGGGTCGGCCGGATCGTGGGGATCGTGATCGAGAAGAACCGGCGGGCGGAGCCGGCACCGTCGAGCGCGGCGGACTCGTACAGATCACGCGGCACCGCCTGCATCGCGGCGAGCAGGATCAGGGCGTTGTACCCGGTCCAGCGGAAGTTCACCATGATCGCGATCGCGAGGTGCGACAGCGCCGTGTTGTGCTTCCACTCCTGGTCGGCGATGCCGATCAGGTTCAGCAGGTTGTTGGCGAGACCGTCGGCCTCGTTGAAGATGCTCGAGAAGATGATGGCGACCGCGACCGGTGTCACCACGAACGGGATGAGCACGCTCATGCGCCAGAACGTGGGTGCACGCAGGCCGCGGTCGAGCAGGTAGGCGATGACGAGCGCCACCGCGAGCTGCGGGATCGCGGACAGCAGGAAGATGCTGAGCGTGTTGCCGATCGAGTTCCAGAACATCGCGTCGTTCAGGATCTCGACGAAGTTGTCGAGGCCGACGAACCCCTGTTCACCCTTCAGCAGATCCCACTCGTGCACGGCCACCCAGACGGTGTACAGCAGCGGGAAGAGGCCGACGAGGCCGAACAGCAGGAAGAACGGCGAGATGTAGAAGTACGGCGAGGCATGCTGGTCGAACCGCGACAGCCGGTGCCGCCATGGCCGCTTCGGCGCAGCATCCGGTGTCTGCTCGGATGCCGTCTCGCGGCGTTCCGCTGTGAGGGTCATGAGATTCCTGTCTCAGGAGGTGTTCCGGTCGCAGTTCCTGTCGGTGGCGGGTCGCCGAACCGACGGAAACTGCGACCGGAATGTGGAGAGGATCAGCCGACGAGGTCGTTCAGCAGCTGGATGGCCTGATCCCAGGCACCCTTGGTGTCGGTCTCACCGCGGTCGAGGCTGGTGAGTGCAGGACCGAAGACGTTCTCCTGGATGACGGAGTCGTCCGCACCCTTGAACTGCGCCACGACGCCCTTCGCTCGCTCGGCGAGGATCGCGCCGGTGGGCGCGCCGTTGAAGAACTCGTTCGGCGTGGCATCCGCTGCCAGCGTCTCCTGCGCCTTGACCGTCGACGGGAAGTTCCCGGCGGCCTCGGACTGCTTGACCTGCTGCTCGGGCTGCGTCAGCCAGTCAGCGAGCGCCGCGGCTGCCTCCTTGTGCTGCGAGCTCTCCGGGATCGACAGGAATGCGCCGCCCCAGTTGGCCGCACCACCCGGGAAGACGTCGGCGAAGTCCCACCCGGTGGATGCGTCGCCGCCGCCTGCCTCGACGTTGCCCTCGACGTTCCCGAGCATCCAGCCCGGGCACACGAAGGTCGCGAAGGTGCCGTCGACGAACGACTTGCCGCCGTTCCAGTCCCAGACGGCCTGTGCGGCAGACTGGCCGCCCTCGGTCGCCGCGCCGAGCAGCTCGAAACGCTCCTTGAGCTCTGCGTTGCCCTCGACGTTCAGCTCGCCGTCAGCCGTGTAGTAGCCCTCGTCGAGCTGGTTGACCATGGCGTTCCACACGAAACCGGAGTGGTCGTACCAGGCCTTGCCGGTCTTGGCGGTGTAGTCGGCGCCGACGGCGAAGTAGTTCGCCCAGTCACCGTCGAGCAGCGCCGCGACCGATTCGCGATCACTGGGCAGCCCCGCCGCCTCGAGCGCAGGACCGTTGTAGCAGATGCCGCTCGGGCCGATATCGGTGCCGTAGCCGATCACGCGGCCTTCGGCATCGGTGCCCTGCGCGTACTTCCAGTCGACCCAGTCAGCCTTGCGGTCCTCGATGCCGTAGTCGCGCAGATCGACGAAGGTATCGGAGACGTCCATGACGGCGCCGAGCCAGCCCTCCTCGATCGCGACGATGTCGCTGAGGCCGGAACCGGCGGCGATCTTGGTGAAGGCATCGGTGCGGGCGTTGCCGCCGGTGTCGATGTTGGTCGCTTCGATCTTCACGTTCGGGTGGAGCTTCTCGTACTCCTTGTAGAGGTCTTCGTAGCCGAAGGTGCCGAACGTGGTGACGGTCAGCGTCACCTCTGCGTCGGCGGTGGACTCTCCGGTGTCTCCGGTGTCGGCCGAACAGCCGGCCAGGGCGAGGGCGGAGACGGATGCCGCGGCGGCAATCGTCAGGATCCGGCGGCGGGCACGTGTATTCACAAGTCACTCCTTTGTGCGGGTTTTCGTGCGGTGATGGTGCTTTCGGGGATCCGTGGGAGCGCTCCCACGGACTGAGCAGTCACTCTATGGGAGCGCTCCCACGAATGTCAAGCGCGTGGCTTGCCGGACGATTCGCGGACAAGTGGACGTTTCACGGAGGAATCCCCCGGAGCGCCTCCGCGAATCGTCACACTCTCCGCAGATCGTCGGGATGCCGTGAACGCGGGTAACCTTGGCCGGTGCCCGAAGCCGAACTCTCCCCCGCCCTCCTCCGCGCCGCATCGCTGATCCGCAACGTTCCGGACTACCCCGAACCCGGCATCATCTTCCGCGACATCACGCCCCTGCTCGCAGACGCCGAGGCACTCAAGGCCACCACGGACGCCATCCTCGAGCCGTTCGCAGGACAGTTCGACGTGGTCGCGGGCATCGAGGCACGAGGGTTCATCCTGGCCGGTGCCGCGGCGATCGCCGCAGGAGTCGGGCTCATCCCGATCCGCAAGGCGGGCAAGCTGCCTCGGCCAGCGGCATCCGTCGACTACGCACTCGAGTACGGCACCGCCACGATCGAGATGCACGACGACCTCCCCGCCGGATCGCGCGTGCTGCTGATCGACGACGTGCTCGCCACCGGAGGCACGCTCGCCGCTGGGCGCCAGATCGTCGAGCAGCTCGGCAGCCATGTGATCGGCATCTCGGTCCTGTTCGAGATCGACGGCCTCGGCGGTCGTGACCTGATCGGCGATCTGCACACGGTCTTCCACGCCGAGTAGCACCGGCGAGGGTGGCGGCCACGGCCCGGTAGACTTGACGCGCCAGCCTTCCCGCGACTTCCGGCGTTCCGACTCCTCGCTGCGCTCGTCGCTCAACGACCGAGAGCTGCGTCCTGCGGCCGCCAAGAGGATCAAGATGCCCACCATCGTCGTCGACGTCATGCCCAAGTCCGAACTGCTCGACCCGCAGGGGAAGGCCGTCTCCGGCGCATTCGCCCGTCTCGGCGTCGAGGGCTTCACCGATGTCCGCATCGGCAAGCGCTTCGAGCTCACCGTCGAGGGCGAGGTCACCGACGAGCTGCTCGCCGAGGCCAAGCGCATCGCCGATGAGGTGCTCTCCAACTCCGTGATCGAGGACGTCGTCGGCATCGAGGTCGTCGAATGACCGCACGCATCGGGGTAGTCACGTTCCCCGGTTCGCTCGACGACCGCGACGCGCAGCGCGCGGTCCGCATCGCCGGCGCAGAGCCCGTCGCCCTCTGGCACGGCTCGCACGACCTCGAGGGTGTCGACGCGCTCGTGCTCCCCGGCGGATTCAGCTACGGCGACTACCTGCGCGCCGGTGCGATCGCAGCGCTGTCGCCGATCATGAGCGAGGTGAAGGATGCCGCGGCGAAGGGCATGCCCATCCTCGGCATCTGCAACGGCTTCCAGATGCTCGTCGAGGCGCACCTGCTGCCCGGCGGCCTGATCCGCAACGACCACCAGCACTTCGTGCGCCGCGACCAGCGCCTCACGGTCGAGAACTCCGACACCGCGTGGACGAACACGTTCCGCACCGGCCAGGAGATCGTGATCCCGCTGAAGAACGGCGACGGCGGCTACATCGCCGACGACGAGACGCTCGACCGCCTGGAGGGCGAGGGCCTGGTGGCCTTCCGCTACGGCGGCGTGAACCCGAACGGCTCGCTGCGCGACATCGCCGGGCTCACGAACGAGGCGGGCAACGTGGTCGGTCTGATGCCGCACCCCGAGCACGCCGTCGAGGCCGGCTTCGGCCCCGACACTGCGCTCGCGATGCGCAGCGGTATCGACGGTCTCGGCTTCTTCGCGAGTGCGATCGCGGCGGTCGCCCGCGTCGCCGCCTGACGACAGCCACCTCCCTGCCTGCCGCGCACGCCGCGCGGTCGACGCCGCCACCGCGGTCGACCCCGCCACCGCGGTCGATGCCGCCACCGCGGTCGACCCACCCCTTTGTGTGCGAACCACCCCGTTGCGAACGTCGCGAAGGGGGTGGGTCGGCGCTAAAGGGGCCGCTCGGCAGCGAGGAACGAGCGCGGGTCAGGGGGACGGCAGCGTGAAGGGGTTGTCGCCGGCGGCGGCCAACAGGTACCAGGCGGTCGTGCCGGAATGCAGGCTCGCGTAGTACAGGTCGCCGAACCCGGAGTCGAGCCCGTCGGTCGAGGTCGCCACGATGCCCTTGCCGTCGCCGTTCGGTGCGTCGCGCTGCGCGAGGCGGATGCTGTCGAGCAGGGCGTCAGCGCGCGCGGCATCGCCGACGCCGTCGCGCAGTCGCAGCGCCAGCGCCAGGTGCCCCGCACCCTCGAACCAGACCTTCGAGACATCGACGTGACTGATCGACGGACCCTGATACTGGCCGTCGTTCGCGATGAGGTTCGCGAGCGTCCAGTCGACAGCCGTGCCGTAGCGCGGATCGCCCGTGGCGAGCGAGCTCCAGGTCTGCGCATCGAGCGGCACCGGATACACGTTGGTCGTGCTGCCGTCGAGGAGCGTGCCGGTGTCGACGTGCCCGTCGGCCGCCTGCATCGCCGTGACGAACGCTGCGGCGACGGCCGCTCGGTCCGACCAGACGGGGTCGCCGGAGACCTGCGCGAGCTGGGTGAAGAATCCGGCGATGTCTGCGTTGTGCTCGGTCGACTTCCAGACGAGCGAGGTGCCGTCCTCGAGCTGCCCTCCCATGTAGCCGTAGGGCGCGCGTGTCATGTCGGCCGTGTTCGTCTGGATCCACCGCGCGATGTCGAGTGCGCCGTCGAGGTACTTCGTCTCCCCGGTGGCGTGGAAGAGGCGGGTGAGCGCCATGCCGACCCATGCCTGGTTGCCCGTGAACGTGCCGGGTCCCGTGATCTCGACGCGGCCCTGGCGGATCCCGTGCGGTTCGTACGAGGTGCGCACGCGCCCGTCGCCGATCGGATCCTCTGCCTGCACGAAGAGCAGCGTGTCGGCGACCGCCTGCGCCCGGCGGATGTCGTCGGGACGCCCGCGCGCAGTGTACGCGATCACCACGAGCGCATCGTCGTACACGAACGACGGCGTGAAGTCCCAGCTCGGCGTCGTGAAGAAGCCGCCCTCGTAGCTTCGCGGCAGGCAGTGTCCGTCGCCGTCGCAGAACTCATCGACGCGGGCATCCAGGAATTCGTAGGCGAGCGCGACCGACAGCGTCGGATCGGGGGCGCCGGTGTCTGCCGCCGGATCATCGGATGCCGCGGCGACCAGCGCCGACGAGACGGCCCCCGCGAGGACGACGGCGAGCACGAGCGCACCGGCGACCGCTGCTGACGCCGAGCGTCGAGAAGCTGCGGGCATGGGGGATCCCTCGATGACTGGTGGGGCTGCGCGCGATCTGGGGGTCGCGAGACGATCTTGGCATGATTCGGGGCCATCCGGGAAGCAGGAACTTCGGAGCATCCGCCCCGGCCTCGCGTATAGCAACGGCATCCGTCACGTGCAAGGCGTTTGTGCCGTCTCCTGCGCGGCCGCACCATGGCGTCATGCCCGCCGCTCTCCCGTTCCGCCCGCTGGCGTCGTATGCACCGATCGGCGATGGGCGGACCGTCGCGCTGATCGGCACCGACGGATGCATCGACTGGCTGCCGCTCCCGGGGCTGACCGACCTGCCCGTGTTCGCCCGCCTGCTCGACGAGGAGACCGGCGGATGCATCGAGCTGCAGCCGACCGAGGAGTACCGCAGCGAGCGCAGATACCTCCCGGAGACGAACGTGCTCGAGACGACGTTCACCACGGCCGCCGGCACGGTGCGGGTGACCGACGCGCTCGTGTCGGGTGTGGCTGGACGACTGCCCTGGGCCGAACTCGCACGACGCATCGACGGCGTGCGGGGCGAGGTCGCGATGCGCTGGCGCGTGCAGCCGGGAACCTCGCTGCAGACCGCGGCACCCTGGATCGAGAGCACCCAGCACGGTGACATCGTCCGCAGCGGCAGCACCGCGTTCGTGGTGGTCGGGTTCGAGCACGAGCCGAATCCGCCGGTCGACCACTCCCAGAGCGGGCCGCAGCTCACCGGCGAGTTCACGGCATCCGCCGGCTCCCGCCATCTCCTTGCCCTCGCGGCCACGCACGATGAGCCGCTGCATCTCCCCGACCCGCACAACATCGACGACGGCATCGATCGGACCATCGAGAGCTGGCGGCACTGGTCGGCCGTGTTCTCGTACGACGGGCCATGGCAGGCGCACGTCCAGCGCAGCGCACTGACCCTCAAGCAGCTGATCCACAGCCCGTCCGGCGCGATCGCGGCGGCGGCGACCACATCGCTGCCGGAGTCGCCGGACGGCGGCAAGAACTGGGACTACCGCTACGCCTGGGTGCGCGATCTGGCGTACACGACGCACGCGCTGGTCCGGTTCGGCCTGCGCGAGGAGACCCATGCGGCGCTGTCGTGGATGCTGCGCACGATCCGCGACCACGGCCCCGAGCTGCACGTGATGTACACGCTCGACGGCGGCCTCGTGCCGGAGCCCGACGAGCACGACGTCGACGGGTGGAGCGGCATCGGCCCGGCCGTGACCGGCAACCCGGCCAACGATCAGCTGCAGCTGGGGGTCTACGGCGACCTGATCGCGATCTGCCGTACCTACGTCGACGCCGGGAACGTGCTCGACGTCGAGACCGCGCGGATGCTCGCCGGCATCGCGGATCGAACGTGCGATCTGTGGCGCAACCCGGATTCCGGCATGTGGGAGCTGCCGGAGCTGCGGCATTACACGTCGTCGAAGATGGGCTGCTGGAAGGCGCTCGACGACGCCGTGTCGCTCGCGGAGTCCGGCGCGATCCCCGGGAGCGCCGACCGGTGGAGCGCCGAGCGCGACCGCATCCGTCTCTGGATCGAGGAGCACTGCTGGTCGCAGGACCGTGCCGCCTACGTGTTCTTCGCCGGGTCGGACGAGCTCGATGCCTCCGTGCTGCTGCACGCCCCGAGCGGATTCGACCGCGGCGAACGGATGTCGACCACGATCGATGCCCTGGCCGACGAGCTCGGCGCCGGCAGCCTGATGTACCGGTACAGCGGCGCCGCCGCCGAGGAGAAGACCTTCGTGGCGTGCGCGTTCTGGCGCGCCGAAGCCCTCGCCTGCGTCGGCCGGCACGAGGAGGCGATCGAGCGGATGGACGAGCTCATCGCGCTCGCGAACGACGTCGGCATCTACGCCGAGATGATCGACGCCGACGACGGCACCGCCTGGGGCAACACCCCGCAGGCACTCAGCCACCTCGGCTTCCTCACCGCAGCCATGACCATCCGCGACATCGTGCCGGCCGAGCTGCTCGGCGATCGATGACCGCTCCACTCAGACCTGACAGACCCACCGGATACAAGGAAAGGACACCCCATGTCCCGTGACCAGTACACCTTCACGAACCCCGCCGAGCTCTACTCGGACATCGCCCCCGAGAAGCAGCACATGCCGGAGCCCGGCCTCGACGCCGACCTCGCCCCCAAGGCCGACTTGGGCGAGGAGAGCTACCGCGGCACCGGCCGCCTGAAGGGCCGAAAGGCGCTCATCACCGGCGGCGACTCCGGCATCGGCGCGGCGACCGCGATCGCCTTCGCCCGCGAGGGCGCAGATGTCGCGATCTCCTACCTCCCGGAGGAAGAGGAGGACGCGAGCCGCATCGCCGGCATCCTCCGCGACGCAGGCGCGACGGTCGCGACGCTGCCCGGCGATCTGCGGGATGCGGACTACTGCCGATCGCTCGTGGCCGACGCCGTGTCGGCGCTCGGTGGCCTCGACATCCTCGTGAACAACGGCGGCAAGCAGATCTTCCAGGAGTCGCTGTCCGACATCACGGACGAGCAGTTCGACGACACCTTCAAGACCAACGTCTATGCGATGTTCTGGATCACGAAGGCCGCGCTGCCGCACCTGCCCGCAGGTTCGGCGATCATCAACACCACGTCGATCCAGGCGTACTCGCCGTCCGGCATCCTCGTCGACTACGCCTCGACCAAGGCGACCATCAACGCCTTCACGAAGGGGCTCGCCGACCAGCTCGCACCCAAGGGCATCCGCGTGAACGCGGTCGCCCCTGGGCCGATCTGGACGCCCCTGCAGCCGAGCGACGGTCAGCCGCAGGAGAAGCTCCCGGAGTTTGGCGAGGACACCCCGCTCGGGCGAATGGGGCAGCCAGCCGAGCTCGCACCGGCGTACGTCTTCCTGGCGTCGGCCGAGTCGAGCTACGTGATCGGCGAGACGCTCAACGTGAACGGCGGCATGCCGACTCCCTGACCGGAGCCCCGCCCTTCGGGGTCTCGACACACCGGAGGTCGGACGCTGCAGCGCGCGGCATCCGACCTCTGGTCTGTCGCTCGCGGGGTGGCTACCCGAGCGCCGGCGGCCAGACCCCGATCAGCACGGCCATGACCACGACCGTCACGAGCTCGTGGGCGATGTTCAGCGTGGTCAGCGTGGTCGAGCGGCCCTCGAAGGCATCGTGGGTGATGAAGCGCGCTGCCGTGAATCCGGCCCACAGGGTGACCGCGGTGACGATGGCGCCCCAGAAGAACGAGCCGCCGTAGAAGTGCCAGGAGATGGCGGCTGCGCCGGCGAGCACCCACGCGGTGATGAAGCTGACGATCACGGTCGTGACGATCGCCCAGGTCGCGGTGGCTGCGGGGCGGTCCATGTCGACGTTCGCGAGCTTCGACCAGCGGGTGCCGAAGACCTTCGGCGTGTACCAGATCGAGCCGACCACCATGCTCGACGCAGTGGCCAGCAGCACAGCCCAGTAGTTGATCTCGGGAACCATCATTGCCTCCTCGAATCGGATGCCGTCAGGCTACTCCCCACCCTCGCCGAGCGGCCCCTCTGCGTGCGAGCCACCCCCTTAATGCCGTGCGCAGAGGGGCCGCTCGCGTGCAAGGGGGCCGCTCGGCACAGGGGAGGGAGGGTCGAACCGATTCGACGCCAGCGCTGGCGTGGCTGCAAGCGCTTGCAGTAGCCTGGTCGCATGACCCAGCTTGAGCAGATCGCAGCGCCCGGTTCCGAGTGGTGGCGCAGCGCCGTCATCTACCAGATCTACCCCCGTTCCTTCGCGGATGCGTCCGGCGACGGCATCGGCGACCTGCCGGGTGTCACCAGCCGCCTCGACGCGCTGCAGGATCTCGGCGTCGACGCCATCTGGCTCAGCCCGTTCATGACGAGCCCGCAGCACGACGCCGGCTACGACGTCGCCGACTACCGCGACGTCGACCCGCTGTTCGGCACGCTCGCCGACTTCGACGAGATGCTCGCCGAAGCGCACGCCCGCGGCATCCGGGTCGTCGTCGACCTGGTTCCGAACCACTCCTCCTCGCAGCACGCCTGGTTCCAGGCAGCGCTGAAGGCCGCCCCCGGCAGCCCTGAGCGCGCACGCTACATCTTCCGCGACGGCAAGGGCGAGCACGGCGAGCTGCCCCCGAACAACTGGGAGTCCGTGTTCGGCGGCGGCATGTGGGAGCGCATCACCGAAGCCGACGGCACCCCCGGCCAGTGGTACCTGCACATCTTCGACCCCACGCAGCCCGACTTCGACTGGAACAACGAAGAGGTGCGTGAGGAGTTCCGCTCCATCCTGCGCTTCTGGCTCGACCGCGGCGTCGACGGCTTCCGGGTCGACGTGGCGCACGGCATGATCAAGGTCGACGGCCTGCCCGACTACACGCCCCCGGCCGACGCCGACTCGATGGGCGGCGCCGAGGCGAACGTGCCGTACTGGGGCCAGGAGGGCGTGCACGACATCTACCGCGACTGGCACGAGCTGCTCGCGGAGTACGACGGCGACCGTGCCCTCTGCGGCGAGGCCTGGCTGCCAACGCTGAAGAAGACCGCGCTCTGGGTGCGCCCGGACGAGATGCACCAGACGTTCAACTTCCCCTACCTGCAGACGGCATGGGACGCGAAGGAGCTCGGCGACGTCATCCGCGAGTCGCTCGACGCCTTCGGTGAGGTCGGCGCGCCCAGCACGTGGGTGCTCTCGAACCACGACGTCGTGCGGCACGCCACCCGTCTCGCGCTGACGGCCGACAACCCGCAGGGTGAGGGCATCGGCCCGAACACCCCTGACAAGCCGGATGCCGCGATCGGCCTGGCCCGTGCACGTGCGGCCACGACGCTGATGCTGGCCCTCCCCGGCTCGTCGTACCTGTACCAGGGCGAAGAGCTCGGACTGCCGGAGGCGATGGAGATCCCCGACGCGTTCCGCCAGGACCCCACCTGGTTCCGCACGCACGGTGAGCGCTACGGCCGCGACGGCTGCCGCGTGCCGCTGCCCTGGACCGCAGAGGGCGATGCCTTCGGGTTCAACGACACGGGCCGCTCGTGGCTGCCGCAGCCGGCCGAGTGGGCGAGCTACGCCCGCGACGTCGAAGAGGGCGACCCGAACTCGACGCTGTCGCTCTACAAGGAGCTGCTCGCCGAGCGACGCGCCAACGGGTTCGGCAGCGGCTCGCTGATCTGGGAGGACGCCGGATCGGATGCCGTGGCATTCCGCCGCGGCGATGTGCACGTGGTCGCGAACCTCGGCACTGCTCCGCTCGACCTGCCGGACGACGCGACGATCCTGGTGCGCAGCCAGGCGTTCGACGGCACGGCGCTGCCGGTCGACACGGCGGTCTGGTACACGCAGGGCTGATGCAGCCCGGCTCCGGTCGCGATTCCTGCCGCGCGTCGCCCTGACAGGCGGCAGGAATCGCGACCGGAACACGGACGGACGGAGCACGGACGGACCGGAACACGGACGGACGGACCGGAACGAGCGCGGACGGAGCGACGACATGACGAGCATCGATGAGGTCGCCCGGCTCGCCGGGGTCTCGACGGCGACCGTCTCGCGCGCGCTGAGCGGGCGGGGGCAGGTCTCGGCATCCGCCCGCGAGCGAGTGCTGGCCGCGGCATCCGACCTCGGCTACGTCGTCTCGTCCCGGGCCTCGAGCCTGGCCTCAGGACGCACCCGCAACATCGGCGTGATCGTGCCGTTCCTCGACCGCTGGTTCTTCAGCGCGGTGCTCTCAGGCGTCTCGGCAGCCGCGATGCGCCAGGGCTACGACATCACGCTGTACAACATCACGACGGACCGCGACGTGCGGCGCGAGGTCTTCGACACGTTCCTGCGGCGACAGCGGGTGGATGCCGTGATCGCGGTGTCGATCAAACTCGACGACGACGAGACGCAACGGCTGCTCGACCTCGGGATGCCGGTGGTCGCGATCGGCGGACCGCATCCGCGGCTCGAGACGTTCACGGTCGATGAGGAGGCCGTCGCTCAGCTGGCGACGACGTACCTCATCTCGCTCGGGCACAGCGACATCGCCCACATCAGCGCGAGTCCGGCGTTCGACACCGGCTTCCGCGTGCCGAGCAGGCGCCGCGCCGGATTCGAGCAGGCGCTGGCCGCGGCTGGCATCGCGCAGGATCCGGCGCTGATCGAGCTGGCCGACTTCACGGTCGAGGGCGGGCACCGGGCCGCCGCACGGATCCTCGATCGGATGCCGGGTGCGACGGCGATCTTCGCGGCATCCGATGAGATGGCGATCGGCGCGATCCTGGCGGCCCGCGAGCGGGGCCTGCGGGTGCCCGAGGACCTGTCGATCATCGGCGTCGACGGCCACGAGCTCGGTGCGTTCTTCGGGTTGACCACGGTCGATCAGTTCCCGCTCCGGCAGGGGGAGCGGGCAGCGGATGCCGTGATCCGCCAGCTCAGCGGAGCGGGTGCCGCCGCGGTCCCCTCGCCGCTGCCGTTCGAGTTGACGGTGCGCGGGTCGACCGGGCGGGTACGCTCGGACTGAGAGCGCTCGCTCCGCCACTCCCCCTCTTCTCCGCACCGTCCTCCGCGCCCGCGCCAGACGGCCTGTGATCGCACGCCCTCCAGGAGGACCCATGACCGCCGTCACGCCCCCGCGCGACAGCGCCTCGCGCTACCGCATCGAGCCGACCGTGCTGCAGGCGCTGCGGAGCCCTCGACTGCTGACCCGCGAAGTGCTCGCCGGACTCGTCGTCGCCCTGGCGCTGATCCCCGAGGCGATCGCCTTCTCGCTGATCGCAGGGGTCGATCCGCGGGTCGGACTCTTCTCGTCGTTCATCATGGCCGTCGCGATCGCCTTCGTCGGCGGACGCCCCGCCATGATCACCGCGGCGACCGGCGCCGTCGCGCTCGTGATCGCCCCGGTCGTGCGCGAGTACGGCGTCGACTACCTGATCGCGACCGTCCTGCTCGGCGGCGTGATCCAGATCGTGCTGGCGCTGCTCGGCGTCGCGAAGCTCATGCGCTTCATCCCCCGCTCGGTCATGGTCGGCTTCGTGAACGCGCTGGCCATCCTGATCTTCATCGCCCAGCTCCCGCAGCTGTTCGACGTGCCGTGGCTCGTGTATCCGCTGGTCGCTGTGGGCCTCGCCATCCTGGTCCTGATGCCGCGGATCACGAAGGTCGTACCGGCACCCCTCGTCACGATCGTGCTGCTCACGGCGGCGGTCGCGGTGTTCGGGTGGAGCGTGCCGACGGTCGGCGACCAGGGCGAGCTGCCCCAGAGCCTGCCGACCCTGTTCTTCCCCGATGTGCCGTTCACGCTCGAGACGCTCGCGATCATCGCGCCGTTCGCACTCGCGATGGCCGTGGTCGGACTCCTCGAGTCGCTGATGACCGCGAAGCTCGTCGACGACATCACCGACACGCACTCCCGCAAGACCCGCGAAGCCTGGGGTCAGGGTGTCGCGAACATCCTGTCCGGCGCGTTCGGCGGCATGGGCGGCTGCGCGATGATCGGGCAGACCATGATCAACGTGAAGGCCTCGGGTGCCCGCACCCGCATCTCGACGTTCCTTGCCGGTGTCTTCCTGCTGATCCTGGTGCTCGCGCTCGGCGATGTCGTCGCGGTCATTCCGATGGCGGCACTGGTCGCCGTGATGTTCCTGGTCTGCTTCGCGACCTTCGACTGGCACAGCATCCGTCCGGCGACGCTGCAGCGGATGCCGAAGAGCGAGACCGCCGTGATGCTGATCACGGTGATCGCGACCGTCTGGACGCACAACCTCGCGATCGGCGTCGTGCTCGGTGTGCTCGCGGCGATGGTCATGTTCGCGAGGCGGGTGGCGCACTTCGCGACCGTCACCCGAACGGTCGACGACGAGCGAGCGGTGTACACGGTCGACGGCGAACTGTTCTTCGCGTCGAGCAACGACCTCACGACGCAGTTCGAGTACGCGGACGACCCTGCGCACGTCGTGATCGACATGAGCGGTTCGCACATCTGGGACGCATCGACGGTCGCGGCGCTCGACGCCGTCGTCACGAAGTACGAGCAGCGCGGCACGACGGTCGAGATCCGCGGCCTCAACGACACCGCCGCCGAGCTGCACCGGAGACTCTCCGGGAAGCTCGACGGCGGTCACTGACTCCGCGGATTCAGATCACGGAGCGGTGATCAGCCCCTGCGTCGCGGTACGGGCTGCCTCGAAGCGGCGCTGCACGTCGGGCCAGTTGACGAGGTTCCAGAACGCCTTGACGTAGTCGGCGCGCACGTTGAGGTAGTCGAGGTAGTAGGCGTGCTCCCAGACGTCGAGCTGCAGCAGCGGGATGACGCCGAGCGGCGCGTTGCCCTGCTGGTCGAACAGCTGGAAGATCACGGGACGGGCGCCGACGCTGTCCCAGGCGAGCACGGCCCAGCCGGAGCCCTGCACGCCGAGCGCGGTGGCGGTGAAGTGCGCGCGGAACGCATCAATCGATCCGAAGGCGTCGACGAGCGCCGCCTCGAGCTCGCCCTCGGGTGCTCCGCCGCCCTCGGGCGAGAGGTTCTGCCAGAACACCGAGTGGTTGATGTGGCCGCCGAGGTTGAACGCGAGGTCCTTCTCGAGCTTGTTCACGGTGGCGAGGTCGCCGGCGCTGCGTGCGGTCGCCAGCTGCTCGAGCGCGGTGTTCGCTCCCGTCACGTAGGCCTGGTGGTGCTTGGAGTGGTGCAGCTCCATGATCTTGCCGGAGATGTGCGGCTCGAGTGCCGAGTAGTCGTAGGGCAGTTCGGGGAGCGTGTACAGCGTTGACATGCGTGTTCCTTTCGGTGGTGCGGATCTCAGGGTTCGGATCTCAGACGGTGTCGCCGGATGCCAGGGTGTGGAAGCGGCGATCCAGGTAGACGAGCGGGCGTCCCTGCGGGCCAGAGATGACGTCGAGCACCTCGGCGATCACGACGGTCGACGCGCCGACCGGCACAGTCTGCAGCGCGCGGCAGCGCAGGGCAGCGCGGGCGGAGGCGAGGTGCGGCTCTCCGGTCTCGAGCGCCGTCCATCCCTGGCTGGGCGTGAACCGCTCTGCACCGCTGGTGGCGAAGCTCTGCGCGAGCTCGGAGTGCTCGTCGTCGATCAGGTGCACGACGAAGCTCGGCGCCGAGAGGATCGCACCTGCCGAGCCGGTCGCACGGGTGACCGAGAACACGATCGCGGCCGGGTCGACCGAGACCGAGGCGACACTCGACGCGGTGAGCCCGACCGGTCCGTCCGGAGTGGATGCCGTGATGATCGCGACGCCGGCCGGATGGGTGCGGAATGCCGCCTTGAGTCCTTCTCCGACCGCAGTCGGCACCGGCTTCTCGTTCATCGTCCTGCCTCCGTCATGTGCGTCTGCCCGGCGTGCGAGAGCATCTCGGCCCGGTCGACGATCTTCGTGCGCTCGCGGCCGCGTTCCGCACCGGCTCCGCGTTCGGCTGCGTCGATCCGCAGCCACCCGTCCAGGTCTACCGCATCGACGAGGTGTGCGATCGGGTCTGCGTCGCGTTCTGAAACATCGGCGGCCTCGAGATCGTCGACCAGGTGCTTCACGGTCTGCGCCGCATCCGATTTCGTCGAGCCGATCAGACCGATCGGACCGCGTTTGATCCAGCCGGTCGCGTACAACCGCGGGATCGGGGTTCCGTCCTCGCCGAGCACCCGCCCCTCGGCGTGCGGGACGACGCCGTTCTCGGTGTCGAACGGCACGCCCGGCACCGGCGTCGACCGGTAGCCGATCGCGCGGTACACGGCGCCGACGTCGTAGCGCAGCAGCTCGCCGGTGCCGACCATGCGGCCCAGCTCGTCGGATGCGGTGCGCTCCATCTCGATGCCGGTCACACCGTCATCGCCGAGCACCCGCACCGGGCGCTGGCGCAGGTGCAGATGCACCCGCCGCGAGGCCGTCTGGATGCTCCGATCGCGCGCGGCCCACTCCGTGAGCGTCCGCACGATGATCCGGCGCTGGGAGAACTGCGCGATCATGCGCTCGGCGTGCGCGTCCAGCGCGACCTCATCCGGATCCACGATGACGTCGACGTCGTGCTGCTCGGCGAGCTCCCGGAGCTCGAGCGCCGAGAACCGCAGATCGGCCGGACCACGGCGCGCGAACAGGTGCACGTCGCGCAACGGGCTGGACTCGAGCGATTCGAGGACGTGATCGGGGGTGTCGGTGTGCGTGAGAGCCGACGCGTGCTTGGCGAGGATCCGGGTGACGTCGAGCGCCACGTTGCCCGCACCGAGCACGGCGACGGACTCCGCCGCGAGCGGCCAATGCCTCGGCACGTCAGGGTGCCCGTCGTACCAGGCGACGAAGTCGGCGGCGCCGAACGACCCTGGCAGATCGATGCCGGGGATGTCGAGGCGCACGTCGAGGTCCGCCCCGGTCGCGACGATCACGCCGTCGTACGCGGCGCGGAGCTCGTCGATCGTGATGTCGACGCCGACCTCGACATTGCAGCGCAGCCGGATCCGCGGATCGCTGAGCACCTCGTGCAGGGCATCCGTGATCTTGCGGATCCGCGGATGATCCGGTGCGACCCCGTATCTGACCAGCCCGTACGGCGCCGGCAGCTTCTCGAAGAGGTCGATCTCAACGGTGGGCGCGAGGCCGAGCAGGATGTCGGCCGCGTAGATGCCGGCAGGTCCAGCCCCGACGATCGCGACGCGGGGTGCGAGCGCGCTCATTCGGCACCCTCCTGCGGCGGCAGCGCCGCGACGAACGGATGGTCGAACGAGTACATGCCGACCTTGGCGGCACCACCCGGCGAGCCGAGCTCGGCGAAGAACTCGACGTTGGCCTTGTAGTAGTCCTGCCACTCGTCAGGCAGGTCGTCCTCGTAGAAGATGGCCTCGACGGGGCAGACGGGTTCACATGCTCCGCAGTCCACGCATTCGTCCGGGTGGATGTAGAGCGAGCGCTCTCCCTCGTAGATGCAGTCGACGGGACACTCGTCGATGCACGCACGATCCTTCACGTCGACACAGGGCAGGGCGATCACATAGGTCATTCGGCGGCTTTCCTCGGGGTACCTCTACCGTAAAACCTCAAGTACGCTTGAGGTCAAATCCGACGAAATCGGGATGGACCATCATGACCGCTGCACCGACAGCCGAACCAGACGAGGGAACGCATCCGCACACCGCCGGCGAGTTCCTCACGATCGGCGAGATGACCCGCCGCACCGGCGTGGCAGCATCCGCTCTGCACTTCTACGAGAACCTCGGCCTGATCGCGTCGACCCGCACCCCCGGCAATCAACGGCGCTACCCGCGGCACATGCTGCGCCGGGTCTCGCTCATCTCCGTCGCCAAGCGCCTCGGCATCCCGCTCGCCGACGTGCAGAGCGCCTTCGCCGACGTGCCGCTCACCGAGACGCCGACGCATGCCGACTGGCAGCGCGCCTCGCGCCGGTGGAAGCGCGAGCTCGAGAAGCGTCGCGAGGGGATCGAGCGGCTCGAGCGCGAACTGACCGGATGCATCGGCTGCGGCTGCCTGTCGATGAAGGCCTGCGGACTGCTCAACCCTGGTGACGAACTCGCGAACCAGGGCGTCGGCCCGCAGCGTCTTCGCGGAGAAGACGAGGACTGAGTCGTCGCATGACCGCATGTTGCGCTCCGAGATGCGGTCGGATGCCGGGGGTCATAGCGTCGCGGTAGACCCCTGCTCCCTTCGTCGTGCCGTCGCGCCACCGCGCCGGGCATCCGCGGCGGGAGCACCGCCGGCATCCGAGAGAGATGAGAGAGCAGAGCATGAGCGCATACTTCGACAGCGAGGCAGACAAGACCTACACGAAGGTCTACAAGCAGCACACCCCCGACATCCTCGCCGCCTTCGCCGCGTTCGACAGCGCGGTGTTCGCACCCGACGAGTCACGCGCGATCCCGCTGAAGTACCGCGAGCTGATCGCCCTCGCCGTCGGCATCACGACGCAGTGCGTGTACTGCATCGACGCGCACTCTCAGAAGGCAGTCGCAGCCGGTGCCGACGAGGCAGAGCTCGCCGAGGCTGCCTGGGTCGCGACCGCGATCCGTGCCGGCGGCGGATTCGCGCACGGCCGGCTGGCGTTCAAGCTCGCCGAGCCCGCGCACGAGCACCAGCACTGATCCGGACGACGGAGAGAACCATGCCTTCGCCTGCCTTCGCCCCCGAGAAGCAGTGGATCGTCGTCGACACCGACACCGGCATCGACGACGCCCACTCGCTGCTGTACCTGCTCGCGCAGCCCGACGTCGAGATCGTCGGCATCACGACGATCTACGGCAACTGCTCGGTCGAGGACTCCGCCCGCAACGTGGCGTACGTGCTCGATGTCGCGGATGCTCCCGGCATCCCGATCTACGGCGGGGCGGATGCGCCGCTCGACGGCGACGCGTCGATCGCGTGGTTCGTACACGGCCACGACGGCCTCGGCGACCGCGGCCTGGTGCGCCCCGAACCGACGCTCGAGGCGGAGTCGGCCGCAGACTACCTGGTGCGGATCGCGAACGAGCACCCCGGCCAGATCGACCTGCACCCGCTCGGTCCGCTCACGAACATCGCGCTCGCACTCGAGCAGGACCCCGAGCTCTTCCTGAAGTTCCGCTCGGTCGTCATCATGGGCGGCGCAGGGCCCTACCCGGCAGCCGGCACCCCCACGGTCACCGATGCGAACACGCACAACGACCGCGCTGCAGCAGAGCGAGTGTTCGGCGCCGTCAACCGCGGCAACGTGATCATGGTCGGCGTGAACGTCACCTCGCAGGCGCTGCTCGAGGAGCACGTGACCGCGACCCTGCTCGACTCCGACCTGCCGTCCGCGCAGTTCGCCGGCACGATCCTCGACGCGTACAACGACTTCTACCAGTACAAGTGGGGACGCCGGATCTCGGCGGCGCACGACGGGCTGGCCTCGGTCGTCCTGCACCGTCCGGAGATCGTGACCGGCTGGGTCGAGGGCCCCGTCGACTTCACGCCGGCCGCCGGCTCGCTCGCGACGCGCGTCGCGCTCACCGCCGAAGGGCTGCCGCTGGTCTGGGGCACGCCGGAGGGGCCGTCGACCCGCGCGATCACGTCGTTCGACCTGACGCAGTTCCGTCGGCGGTTCGTGCACGCGCTCGCCTACGGGCGCACTCGCCCGGCGCTCGACGCCGCCGGTCGCACGGCACCCGCGAACTGGCCGAACTCGGGCGCCGCGGGCTCCGCGGGCGGGCAGGGCTGAGGGATGCCGGAGGATCTGCTCGCGTTCATCTCGGTCGCCGATGCGGGGTACGCCCTGCCGAACGCCGCCGAGATCGATGAGGTCATCGCCCGGATCGCGGCCGCGGCACCGGCGCGGGACCACGACGGCGATCCCGACCGCGGGTTGCGGGCCGACGTGCGCGAGCTCGCAGCGCTCGGCCTGACCGCCGCTCGGCTCCCGGTCGCCGCCGGCGGGGCCGGGTTGACGTACCCGCAGCTGGTCGATCTGCAGATCCTCCTGGCGCGCGCCGACTCGAACGTGACGCAGAGCCTCCGCACGCACTTCACGACCAGCGACCGCGCCGCCAGGGCGATCGCGCGCGGCGAGACCGACGCGGCAGCCGACGAGATCGCGGCGGGCCGCATCTATGCCGGTGCGACCACCGAGAGCGGAGAGAACGCGATCGGCACGGTCGGCACGACACTGCGGACGGATGCCGACGGCATCCTGCGCCTGAACGGCCGCAAGGCCTATGCGACCGGCACCGGCTACGCCGACTGGATCTCGGTGCTCGTCTCGGATGAGGACGGCCGCCATCTCGTGGCGCTCGTGCGGGCGGATGCCGACGGCGTCGTGCTGCACGACGACTGGGACGGCGTCGGGCAGCGACTGACCACCTCCGGCACCGTCGAGTTCACCGACGTCGTCGTCGACCCAGCACGCCTGCGCGTCGGCGAGGGCTCGCGTACCGACCGCCTCGGCAACCTCGACGCCGTGCTGCAGCTCACGCATCTCGCGACACTCGCCGGCATCGCGCTGCGCACGCGCGACGACGCGATCGCCTGGCTGCGCTCGCGCACCCGCACCTTCAGTCACGCCTCGACGGCGATCCCCGCCGAGGATCCGCAGCTGCAGGAGCGCATCGGCACGCTCGACGCACTCGCCCAGGGCATCGTCGCCTCGGTGCGCGCAGCTGCCGCGCTGCTCGGCGCAGACCTCGAGCGTCCGCTCGATGCGCAGACCGGCGACGGCCATCTCGCGGTGACCCGTGCCCAGGTGCTCGTACCGTCGCTCGTGCTGCAGGCGGCGCAGAGCGTGTTCGACCTCGGCGGCGGCTCGCTCGTCGACGGCCGCCTCGCGCTCGACCGGCACTGGCGCAACGCCCGCACGCTCAGCAACCACAACCCGGTGCATCTGAAGGCCAAGGCGCTCGGCGAGCGCGCCCTGCTCGACACCGACCTGCCGGAGATCTGGTACGTCGGCACCGGCCGACTCGGCACGAATCACAGCGCGACCGGCACCGACGCAACGGAGGCAGCCCGATGACCCGTCCCCTCGTGCTCGGCGCGAACGTCTACGACTACGGCACGGATGCCGGCGCCTGGCGCGCGCCCGGTGAGGACCCGCTCCGGGTGTTCGGCGCCGACTTCTGGCGCGATGCCGCTCGCACGGCCGAGGACGCCGGCATCCACGCGATCTTCCTCGCCGACACCCCTGGCCTCGCATCGAACCCGGCGATCCGTCCGAGCCGCCTGCTCGAGCCGCTTGCCGCGCTGGCGACGGTCGCTGCCGAGACCGAGCACCTCGGCATCATCTCGACCGTCTCGTCGAGCTCGAACGATCCGGTCGAGCTCGCGCGTCGCCTGCTCACGGTGAGCGCGTTCAGCGGTTCGCGCTTCGGCTGGAACGTCGTCACGGGTATCACCGGCAACGCGATCACCGACTTCGGGTACGAGGTGGACCCCGGTCGCGAGGAGCGCTACGCCCGCGCCGAGGAGTTCGTCGAGGCCTACAGCGCCTTCATCGCCGCCGTCCGCGACGACACCGACTACGACCACACGGGCGAGCTGTTCGGCGAGCGCATCGCGCGCTCCGACCTCGGCGTCGACCCGGCGATCCGGGCGCTGCTGCCCGATGTCGCGCCGCTCATCGTGCAGGCCGGCGGTTCGCCGCGCGGACGCCAGCTGGCCGCCGAGAGCGCCGAGGCCGTGTTCGCCGCCGAGACCGTGAAGCAGACCGCTGCCGCCAACGCCGCAGACCTCCGCGAGCGCGCCGCTGCACTCGGCCGCCCCGCACCGCTCGTGCTCCCAGGCATCCATCTCGTCGTCGGCTCGACCGAGGAGGAGGCCGAGCGCCGCTTCTCGCTGATCCACGAGCGCAGCCCTGACGGCTACGTGCTCAAGCGCTTCACGGCGATGTTCGGCATCGACGGCTCGCGCCTCGACCTCGATGCGCCGGCCGAGGAGGAGATCACCCGCCTGTCGGGCGACCCCTCTGCGGCCCCGATCGGGTTCCGCAAGGCGATCGCCGCGTACGGCGCTGCGGGCAACCTCACGGTGCGCGAACTGCTGCGCTACTTCGCGGGCTTCGGACACCAGCTGTTCGTCGGATCACCCGAGCGTCTGGTCGACATCATGACGGACTGGGTGGATGCCGGAGCAGCAGACGGCTTCAACCTGCTGTTCGACACCAACCCGTGGGGACTGCGCGAGTTCGCGGAGCACGTCACGCCCGTGCTGCGCGCCCGCGGCCTGCTCGTGGAGCGCGGAGACGAACCGTTCACGGCCTGGATGAGAGGTGCACGCCGATGACCCGGATCCTGCGCGTCGACGACGCCACGCTCGCTGACTTCGCGGTCCGCTCAAGTGCGGGGCGCGATTCGCGCGCGGCACTCGGCGCCGAGCTGGATGCCGCGGCCGACGTGCTGCTGCTCGGCGACCTCGACGGGGTCGCCCCCGATCGGACGGCGGCGGCTGGCGCGCTGCTGGCGGTGACCAGGCGGGTCGTCGTGGTGCCGATCATCGGTGCGCGGCAGCATCCGATCAATCTGGCTCGGAACGTCGCGACCCTGTCGAACCTGCACGCTCGGCGCATCGGCCTCGCCGGCGATGACGCATCGGTGCTCGCGTTGATCTCTCGGCTCTTCGAGTCCTGGCCGCTCGACGCGATCATCGGGGATGCCGATGCCGGCGTCTACGTGGACGATTCCCGCATCCTGCGGATCTCCGACCCGGTGTTCCCCGCGGTCGGCGGACCGATCACGGTGCCGGTCGACCTGGCGGACAAGCCGGTGACGGTGCTGCTTGCCGCATCCGGAGCCGTGGCCCCCGGCGTCGACGTCGTGCTCGACGCGCGCTCCGTACCAGTGTGGGGTGCAGCTGTGCCCGGTCCTGCGGGCGAGCGCAGCGATGCCGCACCCGCCGGTGCACGCGCCGCGTTCGGGCTCGGCGCGTCGGTGCCGTTCGCGTCCGGAGCGCCGGCTTTCGCCGGGGCCGGCCGCCTCGACCAGGTCTGACCTCAGCGACATCTCAGAGATCTGCCGGATCTCGGATGCTGTGAGGCCACGGCATCCGAGATCGTGCAGATCTCCGAATTCTCGCGGGACGGGTCCTGCAGACCCCCGGGTCAGGGTCGGCGGAAGCGCTCCAGGATGCCGCCCTGACAGTACTCGCGGCGGAAGATGCCGCGGCGCTGCAGCTCGGGCACGACCTGGTCGACGAAGTCGGTCAGCCCAGAGGGGAACAGGTCGAGCATGATGTTGAATCCGTCGGCGGAGCCGCTGCGGAACCAGTCCTCCATCGTGTCGGCGATCTGCTCGGGTGTGCCGGCGAGGAACCGCTGGCCGTAGCCGCCGAAGTCACGCAGCAGGCGTCGCACGGTCGGGCGCTCTGCGCGGATCCGCTCGACGAGCACGCGTCGGTAGGCGGTCGACCATCCGGCATCCTGCTGCTCGGCGTCGAGCAGCAGCTGCTCCGGCACCTGCGCATCGAGGTCGAGGCCCGAGAAGTCCGCGCCGAGCGCCTTCGACAGCTCGTTCAGGCTGTAGGTCGCCGGCGCGAGGTGCTCCCAGTGGTCGAAGCGGTCCCAGGCCTCCTGCTCGGTGCTGCCGATCACGACGGCGAGCCCTGGGAACACCCGCACGTCGTCGGCCGAGCGTCCGGCTTCGACCGCGTAGCCGCGGATCTTCTGCCGGTGCTCTGCAGCGGATGCCGGGTCGTGGTCGACCGAGTAGACGCCGTCGGCGACGAGGCCCGCCAGACGCCAGCCAGGCTCCGATCCGCCCGCCTGGACGATCGCCGGACGGTCAGCCACGAGGTGCTCCATCTCGAGCCCTGCGCGCACCGAGAACGAGCCGTCGTGCTCGACCACATCGGCGGTGCCTGCGGTCTCCCACAGGCGCTTGACGACAGTCACGAACTCCTCGGCGCGGGCGTACCGCACCGCGCGCTCCGGCAGCTCGGAGATGCCGAAGTTGCGCACGGCCTCCGGATCCCAGCTGGTCACGGCGTTCCAGGCGAAGCGTCCGCGGGTCGCGGTGTGCAGCGCCCAGAGGCGGCGGGCGAGCTCGACCGGCTCGTTCAGCGTGGTCGAGGCCGTCGCGACGAAGCCGAGGTGCTCGGTGGCCGCGGCCATGGCCGGCACGAGCACGCCGGGGTCGAGGTACTGCACCGGACGGCTGCGCGGATCGGTGATCGCCGGACGGTCGGCGAGGAAGATCGCGTCGACCAGACCGCGCTCAGCGATGCGGGCGACCTCCTGCCAGTGCGCGAGGTCGACGATCGCATCGGGACGGATGTCGGGCGCACGCCAGGCGGCCGGGCGCTGCCCGACGCCGAGCACGTTGATGTTGACCGTGAGCAGTCGCTGGTCGTCGGTCATGATGCCTCCGTGTCGCTGCCGCGCTCGAAGCGGGCGGATGCCCCCGGCAGCTCGTACAGTGCCGGCACCGGGAGCTGCAGTCGCGCGCGCAGGGTCTGCGGGGTCCTGGTCGAGGCGGCAGGGAGGGACGCTGCGACCGCGAGCAGGCCGTCGACATCCGCGACCACGTGTGCTGCGGCGAGCACGTGACCGGCGGCGTCGGCGTACGGCAGCACCCAGCCGTCGCCGCGCACGTGCAGGTCGACGGAGCGGTGCACGTCGTCGAAGCGCCGCGACGACACCACCACCGGAAGCTGCTGCGGGCTGCTCGGCACGTTCAGCGGCCCGGCGGTCGGATAGGCGCCCTCGGCATTGATGCGGCGGATGCGCTCGGTCTGCGCGAAGTGCTCGGCCGACGCATCGGCGGCGATGCTCTCGAGCGGCCAGCTGCGCAGCAGCTGCTGCACCACGCGGATGCGATCGCGCTCGGATTCGCTCTCGACGAAACCGTCCTCGGTGGCGCCGTCGTCGAGCACCCAGGCCGTGCGCCCGCCCGAGAGCTGCTCGAGCGAGGCGATGCGGCGCGCCAGGTTGTACGGGTGCCCGGTGACGGTGAGATCGGCCGTGCCGATCGCGAACCAGGCGGTGGGCAGCCGGTGCAGCAGGGTCGCGATCGCGACGGCAGCGTCGAAGTGCGCGCCGGGCCGCTCATCGAACTGGAACAGCGCCGGCTCGCGGTCGCGGAACGCCGCGGCGACCCGGTCGAGGACGCGCGGGTCTGCCGTGAGCCTGGCGGCGAGCGCCGGATCGACGCGGACCACGGTCAGCGGACGGATGCCGTCGGCGATCGCCTTCTGGACCGCGGCGGCCCGCTCCCCGGGCTCGGCGATGCGGTCGAGGGCGTACAGCTCGCGGTCGGCGATCGCACGGAGCCGGTGCAGCACCGGGTTGTGCGTCGAGAGGGTCTGCGCGTTCCGCCAGAAGCGGTCGAGCCGCAGCGTGCTCCGCAGGTCGGCGGCCTCGGCGTTATCGTCGAGGAACGAGGGCAGCGTCATCAGCCGGTCGGCGGCCTCGATGGTCTGCTCCACGATCACGGCCTGCGCCTGGAACACGGCGTTGACCGCGTCGTCGGCGAGCTCGGCGGCATCCGCATCTCCCGCGATGATCGCCTGGTGCGCGAACTCGCTCAGACGCCCGATCTGGCCCAGCGAGGCGTGCGACGAGGCGGCGAGCGCACTGATGCGGCCGTACCCCTCGAGCACCAGGATCGGCGATCCGCCATGGGCACGGTCGATACGTGCGACGAGGTCGGCAGCGGCGACGCGCGTGGCCTCGCCGATGCCGACGAGCACCGCGAGCAGGATGAGCTGCTGCCAGCCGGGGGTGCCGAGGTGCTGCGTGTCGAAGGGGGCGACATCGTCCGGGTCGACCGGGGCGCCGTCGAGCACGGTCGTGCCGCTCGCGGTGGCGCGCTGGCCGAACCCGGTCCAGTCGTCGAGCAGGGTGACACCGGGAGCGGTCGTGCGCAGCGCCGCGATCACGAGCTCGCCCGCGTCGTCGACCGCGCTGTACTCGAGCCAGTCGGCGTACCGGCTGCCGGTCGAGTAGAACTTGCGGCCGGTCAGCGTCGGCGATCCGCTCTCGGTCGAGAGGCGCGTGGTGAAGACGCTCGGGCCTGATCCGTCCGCCTCGGTCCAGCCGCCGCCGATGATCTCGCCGGCGGCGACCCTGGCGATCCAGCGGTCACGCAACGGGCCGGCCGGCGCCTTCACGTGCCGCTCGGTCGCCAGCACATGGGTGCGCCAGCTCTGCGCGAGATTCGAGTCGGCCGCGGCGATCGCGACGATCGCGTCGAGCAGGTCGAGCACGTCTCCGCCGAGTCCGCCCTCGGCGACGGGCACGCGGATTCGGCCGAAACCGGCAGCGGCGAGGCGGGTGAAGAAGCTCTTCGGGAGTTCGGGGGCATCGGCGATGCTCGCCTGACGGATCTGGTCGAGGAGCTCGGGGATGCCGGGGGTTCTCCGCGCCCAATCGAGGGAGCCGAACGGACGGGAGGTCATGCTCTTCAGCGTAGCCAGCGTCACTCGGTACGGGCGTCCATGTGAACGCGCATGACGGCAGGAGCGGATGCTGTTCGGTACAGTCGGAGCTTCCGCACCCGAACCGCACGGACGCGCATTCCGCGCTTCCGCGCCGAGGAGAATCATGCCCGTCGACACCGCTCCCGTCACGCCAGTCCGTTCGCGCGCAGCCGCGCTCGGCGCTCCGTGGAACGACGGTGCCGGGGCACGGGCGCTCGGGCTGGTGCTGGATCACGCCGAGCTGATCGCCGAGGTCACCGAGACCGGGGCTGCGCAGACCGCGGCTCGCACGCGTCGGCAGCAGCACGGCAACACCGAGCGGGCGGCCGACGACCCCCAGTTCCTTCGGGTGCTCGCGGATGCCGCAGCGCGCTCAGCCGTGGCATCCGCCGCCGCCGACTCCCTGGTGCAGCGGGCAGGGTCGGGCTCGGCGACCGTCGAGGATGCCGAGCTGATCGCCGCGGGCCTCGCCCCGTTGGCCCGCGAGTCCGTGCGGGCCCTGTTCGAGACGCTCGGCGCCTCGAGCACCCTGACCGAGCACGGCCTGCACCTGTTCTGGACCCGGCTGCACGAACTCGAAGCCCGCTGAGACGCCCCTTCGGCAGGCTCGACGCATCCGCCCCGGCATCCGCTGCAGGCACCCGCCGCCGCATCCGCCCCGGCATCCGCTGCCGTTCCGGTCGCAGTTGACGCCGCCTCGGGCGCCGGAAGGCGGCACGAACTGCGACCGGAACCACGGAGGATGACACGAACTGCGACCGGAACCACAGCCGGACCCTTCGCCAGGCTCAGGGACCCAGCACCGGATGCCGCGGGGTCAGGTGTAGAGCGAGAGGGGCTGCCGAGTGCCGAGCAGGAAGTCGGCGCCGACCTCGAGCTTCTTGTAGTCGATCGGGTCGTGCAGCGAATGCGTGCGGACGTTGCGCCAGTGCGCGTCGAGCCCGTGCCTGGCTGCGGTCGAGCTCGACCCCGTGGCCTCGAACACGCGGTTCGCGACGTCGACTGCGGTGTCGCTCGAGACGACCTTGAGCTGCGCGACCCGGATCGCGATGTCACCACGGGCCTGCTCGTCGACCTCGGCGCCGCGCGCGACGACCGCGTCGTACTCCTCGTCCACCCGGTCGGCGAGGGCTTCGATCGCCGCGACCTGCGCCACGAGCTCGCCGTAGAGGCGCTGCACGAAGGGGTCGTCACGGTACTTCTCGGCCGCGCTGAGGAACCACGCGTTCGGCCGTGCGTTCGTCAGCGCCCGCGCCTGGTCGAGCGCGCCCTGCGCGATGCCGAGATAGAGGTTGCCGAACATGAGCTGCACGGCCGGGGTGAGCAGCGCTTGGAACCACTCGTCGGTGCCGTAGCCGAGCAGGTGCTCTGGTCCGACCGGCACGTCGTCGAAGCGCACGGTGTTGCTCGCCGAGAGGCGCTGCCCGAGGAAGTCCCAGTCGTCCTGCACCTCGACGCCCTGGTGTCCGGCCGGGAGCACCAGGAACGCGAAGCGTCCGGCATCCGGTCCGGAGTCGACCACGGCGTTCACGAGGATCACATCGCCGACCGAAGAGCCGGTCGAGAACCGCTTGGTGCCGACGAGGCGGAAGCCGTCGCCGTGTGGCGTGAGGCTCAGCGTCGGGTCGACCGGATTCACCGAGTCACCCCACAACCAGGTGCTCCGGATGCTGCGCCGGTACCAGTCCTCGCGATCGGCGGCATCCGCGACCAGCGCGATCGTGGCCGAGTTCGCGTAGTGGTAGCCGAGCAGCTGGGCGACGCCGGCATCCACCCTGGCGATCTCGCGCACCGCGAGGAACGCCGACGACCAGTGCCCGCCACCGCCGCCGAACTCCGCGGGGTCGAGCAGTGTCGTGAGTCCGGACCGCTGCAGCAGCGCGGACTCGGCCCGCGGCACCGCACCCGCCTTCTCGCGTTCCAGCACGTCGACAGCGAGCTCGGCCGCGACGTCCTGTGCGATCTTCCGCCAGCGCGCGTGCTCCTCGCGGGTGGCGACGCCGGTCCAGTGGCTCCGGGCGGTCATGACGTCGACTCCGCGCCTGCAGCGCCGTCGAGGTGCGCGGTGACGGCGGCGAGCGCACTGTCGAGGTCGGCGATGAGATCGGCGACGGTCTCGATGCCGACCGAGAGCCGGACCAGCCCGTCGTCGATGCCGAGCTGTGCACGCAGCTCCGGCGTGAAGGAGAGGTGCGTGGTGGTCGCCGGGTGCAGTGCCATCGAGCGCACGTCGCCGATGTTCGTCATGCGGCTGAAGACGCGCAGGCTGTCGATGAAGACCTCGGCGCCGGCACGACCACCGCGCACGGTGACGGCGAAGACCGATCCTGAGCGTCCGTCGAGGGTGCGCTGCGCGACCTCGTGCTGCGGATGCCCGGGGAGTCCGGCGTAGTCGACGTATTCGACTGCCGGATGCTGCGCCAGGAACTCGGCGATCGCTCGGGAGTTCGAGACGTGTCGCTCCATCCGCAGCGACAGCGTCTCGATGCCCTGCTGCAGGAGGAACGCGTGGAACGGCGAGAGCGCCGGTCCGAGGTCGTTCACGATGCCGCCGCGCACGAACTGCTCATACGCACGGGGGCCGTGCGCTTCGAGCGCCGACGGCACGCCGGGAGCGGGGGATGCCGTGATGCCCGAGAAGTCACGAGGGCTGCCAGCCCAGTCGAAGGTGCCGCCGTCGACGACGATGCCGGAGATCGCTGCGCCGTGTCCGGTGAGGAACTTCGTGCCGGAGTGCACCACGATGTGCGCGCCCTGCTCGATCGGACGCACGAGGTAGGGCGTGCCGATCGTGTTGTCGACGATGAGCGGGATGCCGTGGCGCTCGGCGATGCGGGCGACCGCGGCGATGTCGACCACGTCGTTCTTCGGGTTCGGGATCGTCTCGGTGAAGATCGCCTTGGTGTCCGGCCCGATCGCGGCCTCCCACTCGGCCTCGTCGGTGGGGTCCCACACGTAGTCGACGCCGACGCCGAAGCGCGCGAACGACCGGCCGAACAGGATGCGGGTGCCGCTGTAGATGCTCGCGGTCGACACGAATCGGTCGCCGTTGCCGACGATCGAGAGGATCGCCGCACTGATCGCGGCCTGCCCCGAGCCGACGACGATCGCACCGACGCCGCCCTCGAGTGCGGCGATGCGCCGCTCGGCGACACCGTTCGTCGGGTTGAGGTTGCGGGAGTAGATCTGGCCGTCCTCGCCGCCGAAGCGACGCGTGCTCTCGTCGAACGAGTCGAAGCGGAACGCGGCGCTCAGGTAGATCGGCGCGAGGCGCGAGCCGTACGCGGGCTCGTCGAACTCGCCGGCATGCACCTGTCGGGTGTCGAAACCGAAGTCGGTCCAGTCGTACACCGGCTCGAGCACCTCGTGCGGGACGGATTCGGGAGGGATGCCGTGGCTCATTGCCCCGACGCTAGACAACGCGCGCGTCTCGCGCGCGTCCTGGCGTCATGAGAGGTCACAGACCGGCATTCCGCGAGCGCGAGCGCGTAGCGTCACCAGCGTGATCGCAGTCCCCTCGCGAGCCGCGGGAGCTCCGCCCGCCGGCTTCCCGCTCGCCGCCGCCGCGGCATCCGCGCACCCCTCGGCCGGTCCTCGTGTGATCGGCTGGCGCTTCCCCGCGCTGCCCGCTGTCGTGGTTGATGCGGCGAGCACCGCCTGGGGCGTGACGGTCGTCGCGGACGAGACCGCGCCCGACCCGCGCGACGGGCAGGCGTTCTCCGCGCTGCTCGCCCACGCTCGCTTCGAGCAGGTCGTCCGCGCCCTCGCCAAGCGCACGAATCTGGTGCTCCCCGCCGCGACAGCGCTCGTGGTCGGCGCGGGGCCCATCGCCGAGACGATCGCTGCCTCGCTCTCCGCAGGCGGCACCCGGATGATCCGCGTGGTCGACTCCCCCGTCGCACGACTCAGGGCGCACCTCGCTGGCACCCGCACCTCGTCGGCATCCGCTGCCCTGCCCGCCGCCGATCTCCTGATCGCGACCGGCGAGGGACACGCTCCCGTCGATCCGGCGGCCCGGCCGGGCGTCGCGATCGACGCATCGCTCGACGGCACCGGGCTCATCCCGGCATCCGGAGACACCGTGCGTCCGTTCGTGCAGCGCCTCGCTCCGCACTCCTGGCTCGTGGCCCCGCCGGAGTGGTTCACGGCGGCCGACGGCACCCCCGGCCGCATCGCCGATCTGCTCGTCGCGCTGTCGATCCTGCGGGCGCACACGGATGACGCCGACGGCGCGCTCGCCGAGCTGGTGCTCTCGTGACCGGGCGCATCGCCGACCCGCGGCTCTGGCGCGAGGGTGCAGCGCGCATCGCCTGGGCCCGGGAGTTCATGCCTGCGACGACGGCGATCGCCGCCGAGCTCGCGGAATCGGGGCGCGTCCGCGGCATCCGCGTCGCCGTCTCCGACGTGCTGGAGCCGAAGACCGCGACGGTCGCCCTGCTGCTCGCCGAGGCCGGTGCCGATGTCGCCGTGTCGTGCGTCGGTCGCGACACGGACGATGCGGTGGCCGCCGCTCTCGTGCGGGCAGGCATCCCCACCTATGCGCAGCGGAACGCCTCCGAGACGGACGACCGCGACAACGTGCTCGCGCTGCTCGACCACCACCCCGAGGTGATCGTCGACGACGGTGCGGCGACGATCCGGCTCGCGCACACCGAGCGTCCTGGCATCCTGCCGGCGATGGCCGGCGCGACCGAGCAGACCACGAGCGGCGTCCGTCCCCTGCGCACCATGGAGCGGCTCGGCGAGCTTCGCATCCCGATCGTCGCCGCGAACGATGCCCGCACGAAGTCGCTGTTCGACAACGCGCACGGCACCGGCCAGTCGGTCGTGCTGGCGATCGCCGACCTGCTCGACCAGCCCTGGGCTGGCACCGATGTCGTGGTCGTCGGCTTCGGCCGCGTCGGCAGCGGTGTCGCGAGGCACGCGGCGGCGCTCGGCGCGCACGTCACGGTGACCGAGGTCGATCCGGTGGCTGCGCTCCAGGCGGCGTTCTCCGGATACGCGGTCGAGACGCTGTCGGATGCCGCTGCCCACGCCGACGTGCTCATCTCGACGACCGGGATCGCCCACACCGTGGCGCTCGAGCACCTCGAACGCCTGCCGGACGGCGCTGCCGTCGCGGTCGGCGGCGGCGCGTTCCAGGAGATCTCGCTGCTGCACGCCCGCGAGGCCGGTGCGGTGGAGACCTCACGGGTCGGCGCCGTCTCGGTTCTGCGGCTCTCGAACGGGCGCAGCATCCGCGTGCTCGACGACGGCCACTGCATCAATGTGAGCGCAGCCGAAGGCAACCCGGTCCAGGTGATGGACCTGTCGTTCGGCGTGCAGCTCGCGGCGGTCGACCACCTGCTCGCATCGCGCGGCACCCTGACCCCGACCGTGCACATCCTGCCCGCTGCAGCCGACGACCGCGTCGCGGCGCTCGCGCTGCGCGCCTTCGGCGGCGGATTGGATGCCGTCTCGACCGAACAGCGCGACGACCTGACGTCGTGGCGCCCGCGCGACATCACCCCCTGACCCTCGACCGGTCAGCACCCGACCCGTCCGAACCCGAACAGACCGGATCCGCATGAGCAGCATCACCCTCCACCGCGCGCGAACCGTGCTCCCCGTCGCCACCCCGCCGATCGCCGACGGCGCCGTCGCCGTCCGCGATGGCCGCATCGTCGCCGTGGGCACGCACGACGCTCTGACCGCAGAGCTCGGCGAGTCCGTCGGCGAGCGCCATGAGTGGGACGGCGCGCTCACACCAGGACTCGTGAACGCGCACACCCACCTGCAGTACACCGACATGGCCGAGGTCGGCCGCGGCTCGTATCCGAGCTTCGAGACCTGGGCGCTGGCCTTCGAGCGGGGGTACCGCGTCGAGCACGACTGGGCGGCCTCAGCGGCCGAGGGCGTTCGACTGGCGATCGAGGGCGGGACCACGGCGGTCGCCGAGATCGTCACCGACCCGGCGGCCGGCAGCGCGGTGCACGACGCAGGCCTGCACGGCATCGTGTTCTGGGAGGTGTTCGGCTGGAAGCGCGCCGCCTGGAAGATCGACGGCCGCGAGCGGGTGCTCGCGCAGCTCGAGGCGCTGCCGTCGCCGCCAGCGACCGGATTGTCGCCGCACGCGATCTACTCGCTCGACACCGACGTGTTCCGCTCGCTGCAGCAGCTCGCCGAGGAGCAGGGCGTCCGCCTGCACATCCACGCCGCCGAGTCGGCATCCGAAGACGAGTTCGCCCGGTTCGGCACCGGTCCGCTGGCCGATCGCTGGCGCGGGCTCGGGCACTCCGACATGCAGCTGCTCTCGGGCAACGGCTCCGGCAGCGGCGTCGTGCACTACCTCGACACGGTCGGCGTGCTCACCCCGCACTCGCACCTCGCGCACGGCATCTACGTCGACGCCGACGACCGCGCGCTGCTGCGCGAACGCGGCGTCTCGGTGGCGCTGTGCCCGCGGTCGAATGCCGTGATCGGACTGGACGCACCGCCGATCGCCGCCTACCTGCGCGAGGGCAACCCGATCGGCGTCGGCACCGATTCGCTGTCGTCGTCTCCCTCGCTGCACGTGCTCGACGACGTCGCCGAGCTGCACCGCCTCGCGCAGGCGCAGGGGTACACGGGCGACGACCTGCACGCCAGGCTGCTGCACGCGGCCACGGCCGGCGGAGCCCGTGCGCTCGGGCTCGGTCTCGGCAGCGGTCCTGCGCCGAGCGGGTTCCTGGCGTCCGACGCACGAGCCGACCTCGCGGTGTTCGACGTCGCCTCGAGCGACCCGCGCGACGCCCTGGCCGAGCTCGTCGAGAGCGCACCCGCGGCGGTCGCGACCTTCGTCGACGGACGCACGCTGTGGACCGCCGCCCCCGCGAACGGAGCGAACCGATGAGCGAACGACGCCCCCTGATGTACGGGCTCTACGAGCAGGCGTGCGTCGGCAACGGCTCCGGCGCCGTGAGCCTGTGGACGCACCCGGCAGACGAGCGCCTCGGCGCGACCTCGCTGAAGTACTGGCTCGACCTCGGACGACGGGCGGAGGATGCCGGCTTCGACCTGTTCTTCTTCGGCGACGTGCTCGGACTGTACGACACCTATCGAGGCGGCGCGGCGACCGCCCTCGAGTGGGGCGTCGAGCTGCCGGCGCACGATCCGCTCATGCATATCCCCGCCCTCGCCGCCGTCACCGAGCGCATCGCCTTCGGCGCGACCGTGTCGACCACGTATGAGCACCCCTTCGCGCACGCACGCCGCTTCAGCACGCTCGACCACCTCACCGCCGGCCGCATCGCCTGGAACATCGTCACCTCGTACCTCCCCGGTGCCGCCGCGAACTTCGGCCTCGACGTGATGGCGCACGACAGTCGCTACGACCGCGCAGACGAGTTCCTCGAGGTCGTCTACGACCTGTGGGAGCGCAGTTGGGAGCCGGGCGCCTTCGTCGGCAGCAAGGAGCAGCGTCTGTTCGCCGACCCGTCGAAGGTGCACCGGATCGACCACGAGGGCGCGCACTTCACGGTCGCCGGTCCGCACCTCAGCATCCCCTCGCCGCAGCGGACGCCGTACCTGATCCAGGCCGGCTGGTCGCCACGCGGCCGCGAGTTCGCCGCCAGGCACGCCGAGCTCATCTTCGTCGGCGACTCCGACCCGCAGGCGATCAAGGCGGGGCTCGCCGGCATCCGCGCCCGTGCGGCCGAGCTCGGTCGCGATCCCGAGCAGATCCGCGCGGTGGTCGGCATGAACCCGGTGATCGCCAGAACCCGCATCGAGGTGCAGGAGAAGCTCGACGGCTACCAGGCGCACTACAACGCCGACGCCCAGCTCGCCGCGTACGCAGGGTGGAGCGGCATCGACTTCAGCACCTATGCCGACGACGAGCCGATCGCCAAGCAGAGCACGACGCACACGCAGACGAAGGAGACGAGGACGGATGCTCCGCCGCTCACCGCCGGCGATGTGCGGGCCCGCTTCGCCTCGGTGACGGCCTTCGCGGATGACCGCTACATCGGCACACCGGACGAGGTCGCGGCGAACATCGAGGAGTTCGTCGACGAGTCGGGGGTCGACGGCTTCCTGCTGCACCAGTTCCTCTCCCCTGGCACGCTCGACGACTTCAGCGAACTGCTCGCCCCGAAGCTGCGCGACCGCGGGCTGTTCGGCGGGTTCCCCGACTCGGGCACCCTGCGCTCGCGACTGCGCACCGACGGCTCCGACGTGCTCGGCGTCGACCACCCCGCCGGAGCTCGGCGGCGCTGAGACCCACACGGGCGCGGTCGGTTGGGCGGAAATCTCTGCGATGGGCGGATGCCTCGGAGCACCCGTTCCTCCCGACACGGAGAGCTCCGCCCCACCGCGTCGTATTACGACGATGTGCGTCGGATCATTTCGTCATGTTTCCGCGAACGAACACGCCCGGGCGCGCGTCCAGGAGACTCATGCCACGGCATCCGCCGCCCTTCTCCCGACGATCGGTCACAGCCCGGTCGAGCTAAGGACCCCGCCCGCATGAGCATCCTCCGAACGCGCCCGTCCCGCGTCGCTCTCTCCGCCTCCGCCGGACTCGCGACCGTCATCCTCCTCGCCGGTTGCGCCGGCTCGACCGCACCAGCCGAATCCGACGGCGACGCCGGCTTCGAAGGCGTCGAGCTGACCGTCTGGAACAACATCGACTTCGACCCCTACCAGTCGCTGCAGAAGGAGTACTTCGAGCAGTGCGCCGCCGATCTCGGCATCACGGTCGACGTGCAGACGCTGTCCGGCGACTACACCACCAGCCTGCTGCAGGCCGCGAGCTCGAAGTCGCTGCCAGACGTCGCGCTGCTGAACACCGACACGCAGCTGCCGCAGCTGGCGGCGCAGGGCGTGCTCGCCGACCTCGGCGAACTGGGCCTGACCACCGACGGCCTCGCCGATTCCGTCGCCGACCTCGGCCAGTACGACGGCACGCTCTTCGCCGTCCCCGTGCAGGTCGAGGACTACTCGGTCTTCTACAACAAGGAGATCTTCGACGCGGCCGGCATCACCGAGCTCCCGACCACCTTCGACGAGCTCATCGCCACGGCCAAGGCCACGACGAACGCCGAGCACTACGGCATCGCACTGCCCGGCATCGCCGGTGACGGCTCCACCTCGTCGTACTTCCTGCCGTTCCTGCTCAGCGCCGGCGGCGACCCCGCCGAGGTGACCAGCGACGGCGCGGCTGCGGCGATCGACCTCTACAAGACGCTCGTCGCCGACGGCAGCCTGTCGAAGGAGTTCGTGAACTGGGGCTGGGACGGCATCGACCAGTGGAAGTCCGGCAAGGCCGCCATCACGGTCTCCGGTCCCTGGAACCTCGTCGACACGAGCCTCGGCTTCGAGTACGGCACCTTCCCGATCCCGGCGGCCACCAGCGCCGACACCAGTAGCGTCGGACTCCTCGGCTACGGCTACGGCATCGCCGTGCAGGCCGACGAGAAGCGCGAGAAGGCTGCAGCAGCCCTCGTCGAGTGCCGCGCTGCGGAGGAGAACCAGATCGACACCGCGGTGCAGGGCGGCTACGTGCCGGCGCTGACCTCGGCGCAGGATGCGTTCGTCTCCGAGGTGCCGGCGGCCGAGGCCTTCGTCACGCCCGTCGAGAACGCCTTCAACCCGGCATCCCTCGGCACCGAGTGGAACACGCTGCAGCAGAAGTACGTCGACGCGCTGCAGAACGCGACCGTCAACGGCGTGAGCGCCGAGGAAGCGTTGAGCAAGGCCGACCAGGGCTGATGACCGCAGTCACAGCAGCGCCGAAGCGGCCGGAGACCACCGTCTCCGGCCGCTTCGGCCTGACCCTCGGCCGGCGACGGAATGTGGAGCTGTGGGCGTTCCTCGTCCCGGCGATCCTGTTCTTCGCCGTGTTCTTCCTGTTCCCGCTCGGGTACGGCGTGTTCATGAGCACGACCGATTTCACGACCGGCACCTTCATCACCGGCGAGGCCCCCTTCGTCGGGTTCCAGAACTTCCTCGAGATCTTCCGCGCGGATGCCACCGGCATCGCGATCGTGAACACGCTCACGATCACCGTCGTCGCCGTCAGCACGGAGCTCGTGATCGGGCTCGGACTCGCGCTGCTGTTCACCCGGCGCTTCCCGGGCAGTCGCTGGCTCCCCGCGCTCATCCTGATCCCGTGGCTGCTGCCGGCGGTGGTCGTGGCGACGATCTGGAAGTCGCTCCTCGCCGGAGACGGCGCCATCAACGACATCCTCCGCACCCTCGGGCTGCCGAGCAACGCGTGGCTGGCCGATCCGACGACCGCGCTCGCCTGCGTGATCATCGTGGCCGTGTGGGCGAGCCTGCCGTACTGGTCCACGATCCTCGCCGCTGCGCTCAAGCAGGTGCCGGCCGAGCATCTCGAAGCGGCCTCGCTCGACGGCGCGGGCGCGGGCAAGCGACTCTGGCACATCATCATCCCGAGCATCTGGCCGGTGATCTCGGTGCTGGTCGTGATGAGCGTCGTGTTCAACCTGCTCATCGTCGATCTGGTGCTCGCACTGACCCAGGGCGGTCCCGCGAACAGCACCATGACGCTCGGTGTGCTGTCGTATCGCGCGGCGTTCACGACCTTCGAGTTCGGTCAGGCCGGCGCATACGGGATGCTGCTGCTGGTCATCAGCCTCGGCTTCGCGATCGTCTACACGTGGTTGTCGGCTCGGCGGGAGCGTGCCGAGCGATGACCGCGACCGCCCGACGCCGCCCACGCGGCTGGTTCTGGACGATCCTCACGGTCGCGATCCTCATCGTCTACCTGTTCCCCGTGTACTGGATGGTCTCGGCATCCCTCCAGCCCGGAGCGAACTCGACCGACACCGAATGGTTCCCCTCGAAGGCCGCCATCGACGGCTACGTCGAGGCGTTCGAGAACGGCGGCCTCGAGGGATTGCGGGTCAGCCTGATCACGGCCTTCGGCTCGGTGCTGCTCACGCTGATCGTGGCAGTGCCCGCCGCGTACGCGCTGAGCCGCCTGCGCTCCCGCGCGGTGAGCCTCGGACTCGTCCTGCTGCTGCTCGCGCAGATGATCCCGAGCATCGTGCTGGCGAACTCGTTCTACGCGATGTTCAACACCTGGGGCGTGCTCAACAGCTACATCGGGCTCATCCTCGCGAACTCCACCGCCGGCATCCCGTTCGCGATCATCCTGCTCCGCTCGTTCATGCTGCGCCTCGACACCGAGGTGATCGAGGCTGCGACCCTCGACGGGCTCGGTCCGCTCGGGGCGCTGTGGCGGGTCGTCGTGCCGCTGTCGCGCAACGCGATCATCACAGCGGGCGTCTTCACGTTCCTGTTCTCGTGGGGCGACCTGCTGTTCGGACTCACGCTGGTCACCAAGACCGACATGTACCCGGTGACGGTGTTCATCTACGCGCTCGCGAACTCGAACCTGAACACCTGGGCGGCGACGATGGCGGCATCGCTGATCGCGAGCCTGCCCGCGCTCGTGCTGGTGCTCGCGGCGCAGCGGTACGTCAAGGAGGGCGTGATCACCGGCAGCGGGCGGTAGGACCGGCCCCGGGGCGGGAGGGGTTCGGCGGACGGCCAGGCGTGCACGTTGCAGGGAGATGTGACGGATGCAGGGAGAAACGGTCGGTTTCTCCCTGCATCCGTCATTTCTCCTTGCAGCCGGAACGGCGGATGCCGGACGCGCCGGAACGGCGGATGCGGGACGAGCCGGAACGGCGGATGCCGCGGACGCAGCTACCCACGGACGCGGCGGCCCACGGACGCCGCGGACCCGGCGGACCGCCGACTCAGACCGCGACCGTCTCCGTCTCGCGGGCCAGCAGCCCGCCGAGGAACCGCGCGATCGTGCCCGGCCCGGAGACCGCGGCACCCGCCTCGACGTCGGGGTTGTAGTTCGTGTTCGTGTTCACGTCGTAGGTGACGAGTCGGCCGTCGACGGTCTCGATGAACTCGATGCCGGCGACCGTGATCCCGGCATCCTGCAGGAACGAGCGGTACTGCTGGACGAGCGGATGCTGCGCGGTGATCTCCTCGCGGATGCGGAACAGCGGCTCGGGCTCGACCCCGTCGGCACCGGGCAGCGCGCACGCCTCGGCCGGGCACAGCTCGAAGCTGCCTGCACTGGTGTCGACCCGCACCGCGTACACGAACTCGCCGCCGGCGAACTCGACGCGCGTGACGAACGGCGCCGCAGCGAACAGGTTCTCCTGCAGCAGCGTGATGCCGTCGGGTGATGCCTCGAACTCGGGGCCGTCGACCCAGGCGTCGAACTCGTCGTGGCTGTCGTGGCGGCGGACGCCGAGGCCCTTGCCGCCCTGGTTGTGCTTGCTGATGAAGGGGGCGGTGAACTCGCGGGCCCGCTCCTTGAGTGCCGCAGTGCCGAACACGGCGACGGTGCGGGGCACGACGATGCCGGCGCGCTGCAGCGCCGCGTGCTGGGCGGCCTTGCTCACCTCGAGCTCGAGCACCGGGCTGCCGTTCACGACCGTGCGACCGGCTGCTTCGAGCCAGCGCAATACGGCGCGACCGTACTCCTTCGAGTTCCCGTGATCGCGCGTGTGCGCCGAGGCGCTCAGGCGTGACCAGAAGACGCCGGCCGGCGGCTCCGCGTTCAGGTCGATCGACCCGTCGGTGAGCAGCCACTCCTGGGCGGGCACGCCCTCGGCGTCGAAGGCCGCGGCGAACGGCGGGAACCATTCGGCGTTCTCGTGGATCACGTACACGCGGGCGTCAGCAGTCATACCTCTCACGCTAAGCCGTTCCAGGGGTCCTGGCCCCGCCAGCGTCACACAGCTTCATCTCCGCGGCATCCCTACCCCTCTTCGTGCCGAGCCACCCCCTTCTGCGCGAGCCACCCCCTTTTCTCGCGACACAAGGGGCCGGATCGCACACAAGGGGAATGGTCGGCACCGGGCATCCCTCCTCATCCACGGCACGCGCGGATAGGCTCGAGGCATGACGATCGATCTCGAAGCGCTCTACATCGACCTGCACCAGCACCCCGAGCTGTCGTTCCAGGAGACCCGCACCGCCGGCATCGCCGCCGCGCACCTGCGTGATCTGGGACTCGAGGTGCATGAGGGCGTCGGCGTGACCGGAGTCGTCGGCACGCTCGTCAACGGCGAGGGACCGGTGGTCTGGGTGCGGGCCGACATGGATGCACTCCCCGTCGGCGAGCAGACCGGCCTGTCGTACGCGAGCACCGCCACCGGCATCGACCCCAGCGGCAACACCGTTCCCGTGATGCACGCCTGCGGCCACGACATGCACGTGACCGCCATGATCGGCGCCGTCGAGAAGCTCGTCACGGAGCGTGCCGACTGGTCCGGCACGCTCGTCGTGCTGATCCAGCCCGCCGAGGAGTACGGCGCCGGATCCCGCGCGATGCTCGACGACGGCCTGCGCGACCTCGTACCGCACCCCGACGTGGTGCTCGGCCAGCACGTCACCCCGCTGCCCGCCGGCACGATCGGGGTCCGGCCCGGCACGCAGATGGCGGCATCGGACGGACTCACGGTCACGCTGCACGGCCGCGGCGGACACGGTTCGCGCCCGCACTCCACGATCGACCCGATCGTGATGGCTGCGGCGACCGTCATGCGTCTGCAGACGATCGCCTCCCGCGAGGTCGACCCGCGCGACGTCGCCGTCGTGACGGTCGGCTCGATCCACGCCGGGCTCAAGAACAACATCATCCCGGCCGAGGCGAAGCTCGAGCTCAGCCTGCGCTACCCGAACGACGAGATGCGCGACAAGGTGCTCGCGAGCGTGGAGCGCATCGTGCGGGCAGAGGCCGCGGCATCCGGCGCGGAGCGCGAGCCCGAGATCCGCACCGACCACACGCTGCCGCCGACCATCAACGACGGCGAGGCGACGGCCCGCGTGACCACGGCACTACAGCGCGTGCTTGGCGAGGCCGCAGTGGTCGACCCCGGCATGTTCACCGGCAGCGAGGACGTGTCATGGTTCGCCCGTGACACCGGCGTGCCGCTCGTGTTCTGGTTCTGGGGCGGCGTCGACCCGGCGAAGTTCGCCGCGTCGATGGCGGCCGGCACGCTCGACAAGGACATCCCGACGAACCACTCGCCGTACTTCGCTCCTGAGATCCACCCGACCATCGAGGTCGGCGTCACCGCGCTGTCGACAGCGGCTCGGGAGTTCCTGGGCTGAGCGGGGCGGTCAGCCGCCGATCGCGTTCATCCCGCGCGCCGGCTGCAGGAACGAGGGGTCATTGATCGCGTGCCCCGGCAGCTTGCCGTGCACGCAGGAGCGCAGCATGTCGGCGATCGCGTCGGAGCGGTTGCCTGGTACCGAACCCTCGCCGCGCAGCACCCCGATGAGGTCGTACTCGGCGTTCGAGAACAGGCAGTTGCGCAGCTGACCGTCGGCGGTGAGGCGCAGGCGGTCGCACGCCCCGCAGAACGGCGCGGTGACCGAGGCGATCACACCGACCTCGTTCGGGCCGCCGTCGATGCGCCACTTCTCGGCCGGCGCTCCGCCGCGTCCCGGCACCGGCTCGAGGTCCCAGCGCTCGCCGAGCGATGCGAGGATCTCCTCGCGCGTGACCATCGTCGTGCGGTCCCACGTGTGCCCGGCGTCGAGTGGCATCTGCTCGATGAAGCGCAGCTGCGCACCGACCTCCATCGCGAACGCCACGAGGTCGACGAGCTCGTCGTCGTTCACGCCGCGCATCGCGACCGCGTTGAGCTTGAGCGGTCGGAGTTCGGATGCCGCGGCCGCCGCAATGCCCTCGAGCACGTCGTCGAGACGGTCACGGCGGGTGAGGTCGGCGAAGCGCTGGCGGTTGATCGTGTCGATGCTGATGTTCAGGCGGGTGAGTCCGGCGTCGATCAGCTCAGGCAGCTTCTTCGCGAGCGTGATGCCGTTCGTCGTCATCGCGACCTCGACGGGCCCGTCGGCACCATCGATCTGCGAGACGCGGCGCACGACGTCGACGATGTCGGCGCGCAGCAGCGGCTCCCCACCGGTCAGGCGGAAGGTCCGGATGCCGAGGGACGCAGCCACCCGCGCGACCTCGACGATCTCGTCGGTCGACAGGATGCTGGTGCGGGCGAGCCACTCATTGCCCTGCTCGGGCATGCAGTACGTGCAGCGCAGCGAGCAGCGGTCGGTGAGCGAGATGCGAAGGTCGCGGTGGACGCGGCCGTGCGTGTCGACCAGGGCACTGGTGTCGGCGGGGGACGGTGCCGCGTGCGGAGCGCGCACGCCGATCACGACCGGTACGGCCGTCATGGCGTCCCCTCGCTGCCCATCATCTTCCGAGACTATCCCGCGGGCTGACTGCCAGGGTCGCCGGACCACGAGGACCGGCAGATTTTCAGCGTCGAGTCCGAGCGACTACGACTCGACGCGCAGCGAGTGGATCATGCTGCGGAGGATCTTCAGCGCACCCGCCTGCTCCTGCTCGGACATCCCCGCCAGCATCCGCACCTCGACCGAGCTGACCGCTGCGCTCGCAGCCTCGCGCCGCTGGCGGCCGAGTGGGGTGAGCTGCGCTGGAAGCACCTTCCCGACCGCGGCTTCCGCCGGCCTCGTCACCGAGCCGTCGCGCTCCAGCGCCTGCAGCAGCACGTTCATCGACTGCCGCGTCACGAACGCGCCGCGCGCGAGCTCCGAGTTCGACAGGCCGGGCCGCTGCGCGAGCAGCTCAAGGCAGGAGTAGTGGGTGACAGTCATCCCCAGCGGTCGGAGCACGTCTTCCATGGCCGCACGAAGCGCACTCGACGCCTCCTTCAGCAGATAGCCGAGCGACGTCTCGAGGTCGATGCGATCTCCGTCTTGACCCATGTCAGTATTCTGACATAGATTGATGCGTGTCAGAAAACTGACACACGAAGAGGAGTCACACCATGCCCGTCACCGGTCCCGATTTCATCCCCCTCCAGGCCAGCGATCTCGACGCATCGCAGGCGTTCTACGAGCAGTACCTCGGCCTGGTCCGCTCGCCGGCCGGCCCGCCGCACGCCGTCGTCTTCCAGACCGAGCCCATCGCCTTCGCACTGCGCGACATCGTGCCTGGCACCGACCTCGCCGCTGTCGAGCGACCGGGCATCGGCGCTGCGATCTGGCTGCACGCCACCGATGTGCAGGAGATCCACGACACCCTCGTCGCCGACGGCCACACGATCGTCGCGGCGCCGATCGACGGCCCGTTCGGCCGCACCTTCACCTTCGCCGACCCCGACGGCTATCACGTCACGCTGCACGACCGCACCTGAGCGCCGCAGGCCCCGATCCGCCCGGGCACCTGCATCACGGGACGGCACCGCAGCACACAGAGGTGTCGCAGATGGCCGCTTCGCGCCGTGCGGGGCGGCCATGCGGGTCCTCTCTCAGAAGGCAGGTGTCGCAGATGGCCGCTTCGCGCCGTGCGGGGCGGCCATGCGGGCCCTCTCCCAGAAGGCAGGTGTCGCAGATGGCCGCTTCGCGATTCAGGATGCGGCCGAGTGCGACACCTGCGAGCACAGCACCGAGGCCTCAGCGGGTCGGGTTCCTCGTCGACCCGGAGGGCAGCCGATCGAGAACAGCGTGGAACCGGACTACGCGTCCACCGGCACGAACCGCACATCTGCGGGGTCGACACGCAGGTGCAGCTCGTCGCCCGGCGCGAACGCGGCGGCGTCCGACAGCGAGACATCGACCTGACACATCTCGGAATGCACTCGGATGCCGGCGAGCGTGGCCTCGAGGCGGATGATCCTGGTGCGCCATGCGTCCGGGGTTCCCGCAGCCACGATGTGCACGCCTGCCGGTCGGAACACCGCGGCGATCGCAGCGCCGTCCGCCGCAGCCAGGGCGCGAGAGGCGGCATCCGCGCTCTGCAGCCGAGCCTCGCCGCTCCGCCACGAACCGGCCTCGGCGACCCCGACGACCCGGTTGACGCCGGCGATCGAGGCGACGAACGCGGATGCCGGTGCCGCCAGCACATCGCGCACGGGTCCGCGCTGCGTGACGCGACCCGACTCCACGATCAGCAGCCGCTCGGCGAGCGCGACGGCATCCGCCGCGTCATGCGTGACCGCGATCGTCGTGACCGGCACTCCGGTCGTCGTGCCGGCGAGCTGGTCGCGGAGCATCCGTCTGATCTCCCCCGCCGTCGCGGGGTCGAGGGCCACGAGCGGCTCATCGAGCAGCACCGCACGGGGAGACGCGGCGAGCGCGCGGGCGATCGCGACGCGCTGCCCCTCTCCGCCGGAGAGCTCGCGCGGCATCCGGCCTCCCGACCCCGGAAGACCGACGCGCACGAGCCACTCGTCGGCCGCGTCGCGCGCCGCCCTGGCATCGACGCCGGCTGCGCGGGGGCCGAAGGCGACGTTCTCGCGCACGGACAGATGCGGGAAGAGCCTGGCGTCCTGTCCGAGCAGCACGATGCCGCGGCCCATCGGCGGCGTCTGCACCCGTGGCGCGGTGACCCGGTCGACGACGCGGCCGTCGATCGTGATCTCCCCGGCGGTCAGCGATTCGAGCCCGGCCAGCGCCTGCAGCAGCGTCGACTTGCCGGCACCGCTGGGCCCCATCACGGCCACCGTCTCACCGGGTGCGACCTCGACCGTCACGTCGACCGCGAAGTGCTCGCGCTCCACGACGACGTGCGCGTGCAGCCCGCCGCTCATCGCGCGGCTCCAGGACGCCAGCCGCGCACGAGCAGCAGCACGGCGATCGCGGTCGCGAGCAGGAGCAGCGCGAGGGCGACGGCGGCACCCTGAGTGACGCCGGCCCCGTTGAATGCCGTGTAGATCGCGAGGGGCATGGTCTGGGTGACGCCCGGCCGATTGCCGGCGAAGAGGGCCGTGGCACCGAACTCGCCGATCGCCCGAGCGAAGCACAGCACGACCCCGGCCACGATGCCAGGAGCTGCGAGGGGCAGCGTGATGCGACGGAGGATCGTCCAGCGTCCTGCACCGAGCGCTGCGGCAGTGCGCTCGTACTCGACGCCGGAGGTGCGCACGGCCCCCTCGACCGCGAGCACGAGGAACGGCAGCGCGACGAAGGTCTGCGCGAGCACGACCGCCGGGGTGCTGAACGAAAGCCCGAGTCCGCCGAACCAGCCGGCGCGGCCGAACAGGTAGAGCAGCGCGACACCGCCGACCATCGGCGGCAGCACGAGCGGCACGGTGACCACCGCACGCAGCACCGCCGCGAGCCGCGGCCCGGACCGCGCGATGTACAGCGCCAGCGGCACACCGACCACGATGCACAGGACCGTCGCGATGAGGCCGGTGCCGAGCGAGAGCGCGAGCGCCGAGCGCGCCGCCTCGCTCGTCACGTCGGCGATGAACGTCGACCACTGCACGCGCGCGACGAGCGCGGTGAGCGGGAGGATCAGGAACGCCAGCCCGATCAGGGCCGGGATCGCGAGCGCGCGCGGGGCGTAGCCGCGCCCGCCCGAGCTCATGGCTTCCCGAAGCCGAAGTCAGCCAGGATCTTCTGACCGGCGTCGGAGCGCACGAACTCGACGAAGGCTGCCGCGGCGTCCGGGTTGCGGGCATCGGTGAGCGCGGCGATCGGGTAGTGGTTCACGACGTCGTCGGCGTTCTCGGGAACGATCACCTCGACGTCGTCACGACCGATCACGTCGGTGGCGTAGACGAGTCCGGCGTCCGCTTCGCCGGCCGCGACCTTCGTGAGCACCGCGGTCACGTTCTGCTCGAGGCTGGCCGGTTCCACCGTGACACCCCCGGCAGTGAGGAGCTTCGCGGATGCCGCGCCGCACGGCACCTCGGGGGCGCACAGCACCGTGGTGACGCCGGCCAGATCCGCGAGCGTCTTGACGTTGCCAGGGTTGCCTGCAGGCACTGCGATCACGAGCGTGTTCGAGGCGAAGAGCTCTGGGTCGATCGCGGCATCGGCCGCCTTCTCCATGTTCGCCTCATCGGCGGAGGCGAACACGTCGGCGGGAGCGCCCTCGAGGATCTGCGTGACGAGGGTCGAGGAGCCGTCGTAGACCCCGCTGAACTGCACGTCCGGGTGCTCGTCGGTGAAGGCAGCGCCGATCTCGTCGAAGGCGCCCGACAGCGAGGCAGCCGCGTAGACCGTGAGCTCGCCGGTCAGCGTGCTCTCCGCGGTGGTCGCGGTCGCGGACGGCGATGGCGCGGACTCCGTTGCGCTGGCGCACCCGGTGAGGGCCAGGACGGCGACGGAGAGGAGCGCGGTGGCGGATCGGCGGATCGTGGTGTTCATGGTCAACCCTTCGGGACTTCGACGACGACCTGGGTCGCCTTGACGGATGCGGTGGCGAGTGAGCCGACCTCGAGGTGCAGTTCGCGAGCGGCCTCAGCCGACATCAGTGAGACGACGCGGTGCGGACCCGCCTGCAGGTCGACCTGCGCCATCAGCCCGTCGACCTGCACCCTGGTCACGATCCCGACGAAGCGGTTGCGAGCGCTCGAGAGGATGTCGTCCGCGGCCTTCGCCTCTGCGGCGAGCGCGATCGCACGGGCGGCGAGCGCATCACCGGGGATCTCTGCCGGCACGGCATCCGTGACCGGGAGATACCCCTGATCGATCCAACGTCGCACGGTGTCGTCGCTCACCCCGAGCAGCTCTGCCGCGCGAGAGATCCGATACGTCTGCATACTCGCGAGAATACCGCAGATGCGGATGCCTGTGGCCGAAGCCACCGCAACTGCGTCGCAGAATGTCGCTCTCTCCCCGCGGACCGGCATCGACGCTACGGTGGTGCTCAGACCAGACGCGACCGTGGGGGGACCTCGATGGCGAGACCGGATCAACCGACGGACGAGCTGTCCGAGTTCGCTGAGCTGCTGACGCATGAGCAGGAGTTCACGCGCGCTCGCGATCGCATCGACCCGGCAGTACGGCGAGCGCGACGTCGCCGCGGGCTCATCATCACCGCGGTCTGCGTCGTCGTGCTGCTCGCGGCGGTCGGCGGCTACATCGGGTGGGCGCTCACCGCTCCGGTGGATCCACCCGAGGCGACCACGCATGCACCCCAGGTGCCGACCGTCGCCGCCGCCGTCATCGCGACTCCGCCGAACGGAGCCTCGGCGATCAGCATCGCCGGCGCGGACGCGTACCTGGGCGAGGGCGCGAGCGGGCTCTGGTCGTCGAGCGGCACCGGCGAGCCGCTCCCCATCGCGAGCATCACCAAACTCATCACCGCGCTGGTCATCCTCGACGCCGCCCCGCTCGCCTCGGTTGACGACCCGGGCCCGACGATCACCTTCACCAAAGCCGACCACGACCTCTACGACCGGTACTACGTGCAGGGCTCGACCATCGCTCCCATGCCCACCGGCACCTCGATGTCGCTGCGCGGCGCACTGTCCGCGATGCTGATCCCGTCGGCGAGCAACTACGCCGAGGCCCTGTCGACGCGCATCTTCGGATCGCAGAACGCGTTCCTCGGCGCGACACGGAACTGGCTCTCCGCCAACGGACTGACCGGCACCACGATCACCGAGCCCACCGGCAACAGTCCTCGAAACACGAGCACACCCGCCGATCTGCTGGCGATCGGGAAGCTCGCCGCCGCGCATCCGGTGATCGCGCAGATCGTCGCGACCCCGTCGATCTCGCTCCCGGGAGCCGGCCAGCTGTACAACACCAACGGCCTCCTCGGCACCGCCGGGATCACGGGGTTGAAGACCGGCAGCCTGGGCGAGGGCACGTACAGCCTGCTGTACACCGCGACCGTCGACGTCGGTGCCGCCGAGCCGCTCGCGGTGACCGGCGTCGTGCTCGGCGGGGTGTCCCGCGAGTCGGTGAATGCGAGCGTGCTCGGCGCCCTCGAAAGCATCCGCAGCGGGTTCCATCACGTCGACCTCGCGACCTCCGGTCAGGAGGTCGGCACGATCTCGACCTCCTGGGGCTCCAGCGCCCGCCTGATCATCGGCGAGACCGCGTCGATCTTCACCTGGTCGGACACGCCGATCACCGCGACCATGGACATCGCGACCCCGCCGAGCTACACGGATGGCACGGTCGTCGGGAGCATCACCTGGACCGCCGGACCGAACACCGTCACCGCTCCGGTGAAGATCGATGGGAGCATCGACCAGCCCTCCGAGTGGTGGCGGCTCACGCACCCCTCCGAGCTCGGTCCACTGCTGGATGCCGACGGCTGAGGCACCGGACCGTCTGCCGCGACCGACGGAAGAGGGTGCGCCGGGCATACGCTGAACCCATGCATCCTCTCGTCGATCCGGCGCCGGCCCTGGAGCCGACCGAACTCGTCCGCACCGCTCGGCACGCGGTGCTCTCCGGCATCGGAGAGGAGGGCCAGCGCCGCCTGAGCGCCGCGCACGTCGCCGTCGTCGGTGCCGGCGGCCTCGGCTCCCCCGCGCTGCTCGCACTCGCGGCGGCCGGGGTCGGCGCGATCACCGTGATCGACGACGACGTCGTCGAGCTCACGAACCTGCAGCGCCAGCTCGCGCACCGCGTCGACGACATCGGCACCCGCAAGACCGAGTCCGCTGCTCGCGCGATCACGGCGCTCGCGCCGCAGACCGCCGTGACCCGGATCGCCGAACGACTCGACGCCGCCAACGCCGAACGACTGTTCGCGAGCGCCGACGTGGTGGTCGACACGAGCGACTCCTTCGCGACCCGACGCGACGTGGCAGCTGCGGCGGAGGCGCTCGGACTGCCGCTGGTGTGGGGCGCCGTGCAGGAGTGGCACGCCCAGGCCACCGTGTTCTGGTCACGACCGACCGAAGGAGACCCCGTGGTGCTCACCGACCTCTTCCCGCTCGGCACCGAGGGCGAGCCACCGAGCTGCGCGCAGGTCGGCGTGCTCGGTGCACTGTGCGTCCAGGTCGGCGGAATGCTGGCCGGCGAGGCGATCAAGCTCATCACCGGAGCGGGCGAACCGCTGCTCGGCCGCCTGGCCATGATCGACGCACTCACCGGCCGGCAGCACGAGATCTCGATCCGGTCGGCGGCCGCAGCGTCGGCATCGGCGGTGTCCGCATGAGCGGCCGTCGGACGGTCGAGGAGCAGCTCGGGCGTGTGCTCGATGCCGTGCAGGTGCTCGAGGCCGAGACGCGCGCGATCCGGGATGCTGCGGGACGAACCCTCGCCGATCCCGCGACCGCCGCCCACGACATCCCCCGCTTCGACAACTCGGCGATGGACGGCTTCGCCGTGCGCGAAGCCGATGTCGCCGGAGCATCCGAGGAGCATCCGGTCACCCTGCGAGTGGTCGCCGACCTCCCGGCCGGAGTCGCGACCGACCCGCCACTCGGCCAGGGCGAGGCAGCCCGCATCATGACCGGGTCGCCGACCCCGACGGATGCCGACGTGATCGTGCCATTCGAGGACACCGCCGGCGGGCTGGCCGATTCCCTCGGCGAGGTGCAGGTGCTGCGCGCGCCGGACAAGCCCGGTGTGTTCGTCCGGCGCCGAGGCGCTGATCTGCATGCGGGCGACGAGGTCGTGCCCGCCGGCGAGCGCCTCGGGGCCTTCCAGGTCTCGGCCGCCGTCGCCGCCGGCATCGCTGAGGTCACCGTGACGCGTGCGCCCCGGGTGGCCGTGGTGTCGACCGGCAGCGAACTGCTCACCCCCGGCGACGCCCCGGAGCGCGGCCGCATCCCCGACTCGAACGGCCCGCTGCTGGAGCAGCTGGTGGCGGATGCCGATGCCGAGGTCGTCCTGGTCGCGCGCGTCGCGGATGAGGCGGATGCCGTGCGCTCCGTCACCGCCGAGGCCGCGGCCCTCGGGGCGGATGTGATCGTGTTCACTGGCGGTGTCAGCGCCGGCGCCTACGAGCCGGTGCGCGGCGCCTTCGACGGCGGCGGCGAGGTCGAGTTCGCCGCGGTCGCGATGCAGCCGGGCAAGCCGCAGGCCTTCGGCGTGCTGGCCTCGGGCGCGCTCGTCTTCGGCCTCCCGGGGAACCCGGTGAGCGTCGCCGTCTCGTTCGAGGTGTTCGTTCGCCCCGCACTGCTCGCGATGCAGGGACGAGCCGGAATTCATCGTCCCCTGGCCTCGTTCACCGCGGATGCCGCCTGGACCACGCCCCCCGGCCGCAGGCAGTACCTCCCGGCGATCGTCGATCTCGCGGCTCGCACCGTGCGCCCGGCAACCGTCGGCGGATCGGGCTCCCACCTCGCCGGCGGCCTCGCCCGTGCTCATGCCTTCGCGATCGTGCCGGCCGAGGTCGAGGCCGTCGCCGTCGGCGACGTGATCGATGTCATGCTGGTGGGATGAGTTTCACGCATCTCGACGCAGCCGGCCACGCACACATGGTCGACGTGACCCTGAAGCAGCCGACCGTCCGCACGGCGACCGCCAGGGGCTTCGTCCGCTGCAGCGCCGAGGTGGTCGCTGCGCTCCGTGACGGCACAGCGCCGAAGGGCGACGTGATCGCGGTCGCCCGCATCGCCGGCATCCAGGCCGCGAAGGCCACGCCGTCGCTCCTCCCCCTGGCCCATGTGATCGGCGTGCACCGGGCGAGCGTCGAACTTGACATCGTCGACGACGGCGTGCACGTCGAGGCGACCGTCGGCACCGCCGACCGCACCGGCGTCGAGATGGAGGCGCTCACCGCGGTGTCGGTGACCGCGCTTGCCATCGTCGACATGATCAAGGGCATCGACCGCGCCGTCGTGATCGAAGACGTGCGGATCGTCGCGAAGTCGGGCGGACGCTCCGGCGACTGGGTGCGCCAGGGCGAGATCGCCCCCGAGGACGCCCGATGACCCGCGTGCGCTACTTCGCCGCAGCGGCAGAGGCTGCGGGCACCGACGCGGAGGAGCGCAGCGAGCGCACGCTCCTCGACCTGCGAGCGGCGATCATCGCGGAGCATCCGGCACTCGTCGACATCCTGCCACGCTGCGCCGTGATGGTCGACGGCGTCCGCACGGATGCCGATCGTCCGCTCGATGACGTGCAGCTCATCGACGTGCTGCCGCCGTTCGCCGGCGGCTGACCGAAGCGGAGGCTCAGCCCCCGATGCCCTTCCACGCCGTCGTGCCGTCGGATTCGAGCTGGCGCTTCCACACGGGCAGGTCGCTCTTGATCGCCTCGATGACCGCGCGGCAGACCTCGAAGGCCTCGGCGCGGTGCTCGGATGCGACCGCGATGATCACCGCGGCGTCTCCCACGTCGAGGTGACCGATCCGGTGACTCACGGCGACGACCGCCGGCGCCTCAGCGGTCGCACCTGCAGTCTGGGCGATCGTCCGCAGCGTCGCCTCGGCATCGGGGTGCCCGCTGTACTCCAGTCCGATCACCGGGGTCGCGGCGTCCGGATCGTTGTCGCGCACGCGTCCCACGAACGTCGTGACCGCACCGAGCCGAGGATCCTCGACGGCCCGCAGGTGCACGTCGAGGTCGAGGCGCTCCTCGCTGACAGAGGCGATTCGTACGTCGTTCATGAGTGGTCTCCGCCCGCTACCTGATCGATGATGTGCGCGGCGACGCCGAGCACGATGGGAACTCCGGATGCCACGGCGCGCGTCGATCCGGGAAGGTTCACGACGAGGGCGCCCTGGGGGTCGATGATGCCGGCGAGGCCGCGCGACAGCACGGAGAGCGGGGTGTCCGCGAGACCGCTGCGGCGCAGCTCCTCGGCGATGCCCGGCACCTCGCGGGTGAGCACCGCGCGGGTGCCCTCCGGGGTCTGGTCGCGCGGGCCGACGCCGGTGCCCCCGGTCGTCAGGATCAGCCGCACGCCTCGTGCCGCCGCCCGACGCAGCGCGTCGGACACGGATTCCGCGCCGTCGGGGATGATCTCGGCATCCGGGCAGTGCCACCCGGCATCCCGCAGCAGCCCGACCGCGATCGGTCCTCCTCGGTCTTCGCGCTCACCGGCGGACGATCGGTCGGAGACGGTGATCACACACGCGGGGAGCGACGTCATGGCTCCACCCTAGGGGGTGGCGTCAGACGCCGCACCGGCTCAGTTGACCCGGACCAGCGAACGCTGCCAGCCGGAGGATCCGTCCGGCGCGATCGGCGCACGATCCTCGATCTGCAGGTCGCCGTTCTTGTTGATCGCCCGCACTGCGACGTAGTGGGTTCCGGGAGTGGCATCCCACTCCATGAACCACTGCACCCAGGTGTCGTCATTGATCGGCGCCGAGAGCGTTGCAGGCACCCAGTCGCCGTTGTCGATGCTGACCTCGACGCTCTGGATGCCGACGGACTGCGCCCAGGCGACACCCGCGATCGGGATCTTCCCGGCAGCGACGGCCTCGCCGATCTTGGGCGTGTCGACACGGGAGGAGAACTTGATCGGCGCCTCAGCGCTGTATCCGCGAGGGGTCCAGTAGGCCTCGTCGTCGGCGAATGTCGTGACCTTGAGCTCGGTGAGCCACTTGGTCGCCGAGACGTAGCCGTACAGCCCGGGGACGACCATGCGCACCGGGAAGCCGTGCTCGAGCGGCAGCGGCTCGCCGTTCATGGCCACCGCGAGGATCGCGTCGAGGTTGTCGTCGGTCAGCGCCGACAGCGGCGTGCTGGCGGTGTAGCCGTCGACGCTCTTCGAGAGCACCATGTCGGCGCCGGACTTCACCCCGGCCTTCTTCAGCACGTCGCGCAGCGGCACGCCGAGCCACTTCGCGTTGCCGACGAGCTCGCCGCCGACCTCGTTCGAGACGCAGGTCAGGGTGATCACGTACTCGTCGAGACCCATGTCGAGGATGTCCTGGAAGCTCATCTCCACGCGCTGATCGACCATGCCGTCGATCACGAGACGCCAGGTCTCGGGGTCGATCGACGGGACCGTGAGTGCGGTGTCGACGCGGTAGAAGTCCTTGTTCGGGGTGAACAGCTTGCTCAGGCCCGGGATGTCGAGCTCAGCACCCTCGGGAATCGTGACCGTGCTGCGCGGCGACGGGATCTTCAGTGCGTCGCGGATCGACTCGACCGAGGAGACCGTCATGCTGACCGCACGCGAGGCGACGCCGACGACGACGGCGGATGCTCCGGCGATCGCCGTGAGCACGAAGAAGCGGCGACGGTCGATACCGGCAGGGACGGGCTTGCCGTTCGCGGTCTTGGCATTCGCGCTCTTGGTCTGCGCGGCCTCGGTGGCGGTCGGCTTCGTGATCGGCGGGGTCGCCGCGGCATCCGTCTTCGCAGCAGCCTGATCGGCACCCGCCGCCGTGCCCGGGAGCACCGACTCGCGCCATGCGCGCAGGCGGCGGATGAGGAGCACGAGGATGAACGATCCGACCAGGGTGCCGAGCACCGGCGGCACGAACGCGAGCGGCTGCACACCGGCACGGGTCACGATCGCCGCGGTCGAGAGCGCGCCGGCGATGATCAGCGCGATCACGCCGAGCGGCGGTCGCACCAGCTGCAGGATTCCGGCGATCGCCGAGGCGATCACCACGGCAAGGCCGAGACCGGCGAGCAGGGCGATCTTGTCGTATTCGCCGAACGTCGCGATCGCGAACTCCTTGAACGGCTGCGGCACGATGTCGATCACGAATCCGCCAACCGCGAGGATGGGGCTGGCCGCGCGGGCGAACAGCAGCGCGAACACCTCGGCGGTTGCGAGGAAGACGGCACCGCCGATCAGACCGGCGAGCGCGGCCCACGCGATGAATCGTTTGCCACTGCGGCGCTTCGCCATGATCGTCTCCTCCTACACCGGTGCGGTGTGCTCGCAGGTTGTTCGGAGACGGAGCCCGATCGGATCGGACCGTTCCGGCGGGCTGTTGATAACCTTATCAAAGCGGACCTGCTCTGATAATGTTATCAACATGCGTGATGCACTCGACAACCCGTTCAGCCCCGGTTCGGACACGATCCCGGAAGTGTGGGCAGGGCGCACCGAGCAACTGAGCGACTGGCGAGACGTCGTGCGTCCACGTCGGCTCGCCGGGTTGCCCGAACGTGGCCGCACCATCCTCGGTGAGCCGGGCCTCGGGAAGTCGGCTCTCGTGCGACGGATCGCACAGGAGGCTTCCCGTGCCGGTGACTGGATCACGCCCCAGCTGCGGATACCCGCGGGCGCAGACCCGCTGAAGCTCGTCGCAGAGGCGGTGCTGAAGCTCGCAGCCGACGCGGGCCTGCCCTCATCCCGCGAGAAGCACATCGGCGACGCCATCGCACGCGTTCAGGCGGTCGCCGTCTCCGGTATCTCGCTGACCCTCCGCGGCACCGATGGACGCGAGCCGTATGCCGCGCTCACCGACCTGCTGGTCGAGGTCGGCCTGGCTGCGATCGCGAATGGCAGAGTCATGGCCCTGATCCATATCGACGAGGTGCAGAACATCACCGATGAGAAGTCGCTCTCGCAGCTGCTCATCGCTCTCGGAGACGCCCTCAGCCACGAAGTCGAGGTCGACGTCCCCGGGGGCGCGCGCGTCAGCCGATCATTGCCGATCGCCGTCTACCTCACCGGACTCCCGGACTTCGAGGACATGGCCGGCGCACGCAAGGGAGCGACCTTCGCCCGCCGCTTCAAGACCACCACACTCTCGGCCATCGAGGACGACGACCTCGCAGAAGCCGTCCAGGAGTTCGTTCTCGATGGGTGGGAGGTCTCCGACGGAACCGGTGGCTCCACCCGCATCCGAATGGAGCCCAGGGCATCCGCTCTCATCATCGACGTCTGTCGTGGCGAGCCGTTCCTGTTCCAGCTCGCCGGAGAGCAGGCCTGGTACGCGGGAACGACACCCACGATCGCCGAGGAGCAGGTTCGCCGAGGCTGGCGTCATGCACAGCGCGAGGCGACAGCGCACGTCGAGCGCATTCTGGAGCGCCTTCCGGCACGCGAGCGCCAACTTCTTCAGGTCATGGCGGAGCTTCCGCCCGAGCAGCGCACGCTCACCCGCATCGCCGAAGCGATGGGCTTTGCAAAGGTCACAGCAGCCGGTCCCACGGCCCAGCGTCTCGACACCGTGCGCGGCATCATCGACCGCGGTAAGCCCTACACCTTCCGGCACCGCGCGATCGAGGCGGCCCTGAGCAGCGATTGGCCGAACATCTGACGGTCAGGGGCGACGCCGAGATCCGACGACGGCACTCCCCAGTGTGCGTTCCACGTCCCTGAGCGCGCATCAGGGCAGCACTGACGGTCAGATCAGAACGCGCTCCGGTCGTGCATAGAGGTTCATCGTCGTCCCGCGCACGAACCCCGCGAGGGTGAGCCCCGACGCGGCAGCCAACTCCACTGCCAGCGACGAGGGCGCCGAGACGGCGGACAGGATCGGGATGCCGGCCATCACGGCCTTCTGCACGAGCTCGAAGCTCGCCCGTCCGGACACCTGCAGCACGGTGCCGCTCAGGGGCAGGCGGCCGTCGAGTGCAGCCCACCCGATCACCTTGTCGACGGCGTTGTGCCGACCCACGTCTTCCCGCAGCACCAGGAGTTCTCCCGACGCCGCGTCGAACAGTGCGGCCGCATGGAGGCCGCCGGTCTTCTCGAACACCGCCTGCCCGGCGCGCAGCATGTCGGGCAGGCCGAGCAGCAGTGCGGCCTCCACGGTCACCGCATCCGCTGCAACATCGAAACGCGACTTCTTCTCGATCGCCTCGATCGACGCTGTCCCGCAGACGCCGCACGAACTCGTCGTGTAGAAATTGCGGGCGATGTCGGTCAGCAGCGGCTCAAGCCCCGGTCGCAGCGTGACGTCGAGGACGTTGTACGTGTTGCCGGAGGAAATGACGGATGCCAGCGACGCAGTGCCTCCCGGCGGCATCTCCGTCGACGGCGCAGCCCCGATCGTCAGCAGCGCGCCGACCCCGCCCGGCGAGCCGCCGCCGGTGCCGGGCCCGCCGCAGTGGATCGCCGAGCGGACATCACCGCCCGCCGCGATCACACCCTCCGACACGAGGAATCCCGCCGCGAGCTCGACGTCGTGGCCCGGGGTGCGCATCGTCACGGTGAGCGGGGTGCCGGCGATGCGGATCTCGAGCGGCTCCTCCACCGCAAGCGTGTCGGCGCGACGACCGGCGATGACGCCCTCGTCGGTGACCACGATCCGCGTGATCGGCGTGCGTGCGCTGAGGCGTCCCACGTCAGCCCCCGGTCGCGGGCGCAGCAGCACGGTGCTCGAGCCGGATGATGACGGCCTTCGAGGTGGGAGTGCCGCTCACGTCGGCGACCGAGTCGAGGGGCACGAGCACATTCGTCTCGGGGTAGTACGCCGCGGCATTGCCACGCGGTGTGGAGTACGGCACGATGCGGAACTCCTCGGCCCGACGCTCTTCGACGGAGCCGTCGGGCCGCGTCCACTCCGAGACCAGGTCGACGATCTCGCCTTCGAGGAACCCGAGCTGCACGATGTCGTCGGCGTTCACGAGCACGACTCGGCGGCCGTCGTGGATGCCGCGGTAGCGGTCGTCCTTGCCGTAGATCGTGGTGTTGTACTGGTCGTGCGAGCGCAGCGTCTGCAGCAGGAGCCGGCCGCTCGGGATCACCGGGAACTCCAGCGGGTTGGCCGTGAATCGGGCTCTGCCGTCGACCGTCGCGAACCGCCGCTCGTCCCGCGGGCCGTTCGGGAGGAAGAAGGTGCGTCCCTTCTGGATGCGGTTCTCGAAGTCCTCGAAGCCGGGGATGACGCGAGAGAGGTGCGAGCGGATGAGCGCGTAGTCGGTCTCGAGCGCGGCCCAGTCGGCGTGCGGCACGTTCTTCGGCGTGCGCGGTGTGGGGCGCTCGGCCTCGATCTTGCCGTACTCGGGAAGGCCGCGCTCCGGGTCGCCGTCATGCACGGCCGGGGCGGTCGCTGGCGACGCGCCGTCTGCGAAGAGATGACCGCAGAGACGCGCGACGATGGCGACCTCGCTCAGCAGATCGTCGGCGGGCGGTGCGAGGCGACCGCGGGAGGCGTGGACGGCGCCCATCGAATCCTCGACCGTGACCCGCTGCTCCGCGCCGCCGCGACGGTCGCGATCGGTGCGCCCGAGCGTGGGCAGGATGATCGCCCGGCGGCCGGTGACGACGTGCGAGCGGTTGAGCTTGGTCGACACGTGCACCGTGAGGTTCACCCGGGCCATCGCCGCCTCGACCACGGCGGTGTCTGGGGTGGCCGAGACGAAGTTCCCGCCCATGCCCATGAAGACGCGCACACGGCCGTCGCGCATGGCGCGGATCGCCTCGACCGTGTCGAACCCGTGCTCGCGGGGTGCGGTGAAGGCGAACTCGCGGTCGAGGGCCTCGAGGAATGCCACCGAGGGCTTCTCGTAGATGCCGACGGTGCGGTCGCCCTGCACGTTGGAGTGCCCGCGCACAGGGCAGACGCCCGCCCCCGTGCGGCCGATGTTGCCCTGCAGCAGCAGCACGTTTACCACGTCGCGGAGGGTCGGCACCGAGTGCTTGTGCTGGGTGAGCCCCATCGCCCAGCACACGATCGTGGCCTTCGAAGCGCGCACGTCTTCGCCGATCTCGCGCAGCACGTGCTCCGCGATCCCGGTCGCCTCGACCAGCGACGGCCAGTCGGCTCGTGACATGGCCTCGCGGTACGCGTCGATGCCACTGGTGTGGGCGTCGATGAAGCCATGGTCGAGCACCCCGCCGTCGCGCTCCTCCACCTCGAGCAGGTGCTTGCCGATCGCCTGGAACAGCGCCTGATCGCCACCGGAGCGGATCTGCACGAACCGGTCGGCGATGGTGGTGCCGCCGAAGGCCACGCCGCGCGGAGTCTGCGGGTTCTCGAACCGCATCAGTCCGGCTTCGGGCAGCGGGTTGACGGCGATCACACGTGCGCCGCGCTGCTTTGCCTTCTCGAGCGCCGACAGCATCCGCGGGTGGTTGGTGCCGGGGTTCTGCCCCGCGACGATCAGCAGGTCAGCCTCGTGCACATCCTCGATCGACACCGTGCCCTTGCCGATGCCGATGGTCTCGGTGAGCGCCGATCCGCTGGACTCGTGGCACATGTTCGAGCAGTCCGGCAGGTTGTTCGTGCCGATGCCGCGAACCAGCAGCTGGTAGAGGAAGGCGGCCTCGTTCGACGTTCGTCCCGACGTGTAGAACACCGTCTCATCCGGGTCGTCGACAGCGGCGATCTCGTCGGAGACCGCTCGAAGCGCGTCATCCCACGACAGGGGGCGGTAGTGCGTCGCACCCTCGTCGAGGATCATCGGATGCGTCAGCCGACCCTGCTGTCCGAGCCACCAGTCATCGTGGCCGCGGAGCTCGTCGACAGAGTGCGCGGCGAAGAACGCGGGTCCCACGCGGCGCAGCGTCGCCTCCTCGGCCACCGCCTTCGCGCCGTTCTCGCAGAACTCCGCGAGGTGGCGCTTGTCCTCCTCCGGCCATGCGCAACCGGGGCAGTCGAATCCGCCCTTCTGGTTCACGAGGGCGAGGGTCTGCACCGAACGCGTGACGCCCATCTGCTCGTTCGCGATCTTGAGCGCGTGCAGCACGGCGGGCACCCCGACCGCGACCTTCTTCGGCTCCGAAACGCGCACACGGGTCTCGTCGATGTCGGATCTCGGTGCCTTCGTCGCCATGGCGCCATGCTATCCCCGGTGTCAGACGCGGAGCCTCGGGGCGGGAACTCTCATTCTCCGGTTTTTTGATCGTGCTTCATCGCCTCAACCCGATTATCGAGGTCGAGAGGAACGCTCAGACCCCGACGACGCGCGGGGGCGGCGGCGGTCCGAGCTGCCTCCGCGGTACGCCATGCGCCTCGCGGTGCAGGCGCTCCATGCGGGTGTCGAGCTCGGCGGCGGCCGCCGCGGCATCCGTCAGGCTCTCGACGAGGTGCGAGGGCACCTGATTCGAGAACTTGTAGTAGATCTTGTGCTCGAGGCTCGCCCAGAAGTCCATCGCGATGGTGCGGAACTGCACCTCGACGGGCACCGACAGCGGACCGGTCGAGAGGAACACCGGCACCTCGATGATCGCGTGCAGGCTCTTGTAGCCGTTGTCCTTCGGCTCTGCGATGTAGTCCTTCACCACGCGGACGGTCACATCGTCCTGCTGTGTGAGCAGGTCGAAGAGCCGGTAGACGTCTGCGACGAAGCTGCAGGTCACGCGCACACCGGCGATGTCGGTGATCTCGGCGCGGATGCGATCGAAGTCGGGCTCGTCGATGCCCTTGCGCGCGATCTTCTCGACGATGCTGTCCGGCGTCTTGAGCCGACTCTTCACGTGCTCGATCGGGTTGTACGCGTGGTCGTGCGTGAACTCGTCGCGGAGGATCGAGATCTTGGTCTCGACCTCGCGCATCCCGAACTCGTACTCGCGCAGGAAACGCTGGAACTCGTCACGCAGTTCGCGCGTCTTGCGGATGGAGTCTTCGGTGACCTGGAGGTCCGTCATGTCATCGACGGTACGGGTTCGTGATCGGAAATCGCTGTGGATCCCCGATGCGTCCTGGCGCGGCATCCGGCGGCACGATCTGCGGACGCTGTCACGATCAGCGGACCGATCGCCGTGATCCGTCCGCTGATCGTGACAACGCCCGCGAATCGTGACAGCGCCGACGAAGGGCCGTGAGGATTCCGTGAGGGCGCACCGACTGGGTGTAGGGATTCCGTAAGGATCGCGTGAGGAAGCCGTCGGTGGGAGTAGTGTCGCCGGACGTGTCAGAAGATAACCGAGACGGCGCGGAAGCTCCGCTCGCCAAGCGAATCCTGATCGGCGACCCGCTCACGAGCCAGCAGGTCGACGACCAGCTCCTCCCCAAGCGGATGGCGCTGCCGATCTTCGCCTCCGACGCGCTGAGCTCGGTCGCGTATGCGCCGCAGGAGCTCGTGATGATCCTCCTGATCGGCGGGCTCACGTTCCTGTCGTTCACTCCGCTGGTCGCTGCGGCGGTCGTCGTGCTGCTGGTCGTCGTGGTGCTCAGCTACCGCCAGCTGATCAAGGCGTACCCCTCCGGCGGTGGCGACTACGAAGTGGCGTCGAAGAACCTCGGCGAGATCCCCGGCGTGATCGTCGCGGCCGCGCTGCTCGTGGACTACGTGCTGACGGTCGCCGTGTCCGTGGCATCCGGCGTCGACAACATCATCTCCGCGCTGCCCGGACTCGATCCGTTCCGGGTCGAGCTCGCGGTCGGCTTCGTGATCCTGATCATCATCGTGAACCTGCGCGGCGTGCGCGAGGCATCGCTGGTCTTCGCGATCCCCACCTACGTCTTCATCGCGTCGGTCGGGTTCATGATCGTCACCGGCCTGATCCGCACCTTCCTCGGCGACGCCCCGATGGCATCGAGCGCCGACTTCTCGGTACAGGCCGAGAACCTCAGCCAGGCGGCCGTCATCCTGCTCATCCTCCGTGCCTTCTCGAGCGGATGCTCCGCCCTCACCGGCGTCGAGGCCGTGTCGAACGGCGTGCCGGCGTTCCGCGCCCCGAAGGTGCGCAACGCGCAGTCCACGCTCGTGCTGATGGGATCGATCGCTGCCTGCCTGTTCGCCGGTCTGACCGCACTCGCGCTGATCACCGGCGTGCACTACGCCGAGAATCCCTGCGACCTCGTCGGCTTCGACTGCACGACACCGCAGCCCAGCCTGATGGCCCAGATCGCGAGCGCGACGTTCGGCGGCGGCAGCATCCTGTTCTTCGTCGTGCAGGCGGCCACCGCGTGCGTGCTGCTGCTCGCCGCGAACACGGCGTTCAACGGATTCCCGCTGCTCGGCGCGGTGCTCGCCCGCGACGGCTACGCCCCGAAGTCGCTGAACACCCGCGGCGACCGGCTCGTGTTCTCGAACGGCATGATCCTGCTCGGCATCGGCGCGATGATCGTGCTCGTGGTGTTCCAGGCGCGGCTCACGACCCTGATCCAGCTGTACATCATCGGTGTCTTCGTGTCGTTCTCGCTCGGACAGATCGGCATGGTGCGGCACTGGCGGCGGGTGCTGCGAGGCCCGGCTGAGGACACGGCCGGCTCCGGGGTGGATGGCGCCTCGGCATCCGATCGTCGTTCGGCGAAGGTCGGACTCATCATCAACTCGGCCGGCGCGGTCATGACGGTGCTCGTGCTGCTGATCGTCACCATCACGAAGTTCACGCACGGCGCGTACCTGGTGTTCTTCGCGATCCCGATCCTCGCGTTCCTGATGCTCGGCGTGAAACGGTACTACCGCGACGTCGACCACGAGATCGCGATCGACGATGTGACTCGCTTCGGCGCGACCGGCGATGTCGCGATCGTCATGGTCAGCCGGCTGCAGAAGCCGGTGGTGAAGGCCGTCGACTACGCGGTCGCCGCCAAGCACGGCAAGACGATCGCGGTGCACGTCGCGGTCGATGCGGATGCCGCGACCGAGCTGCAGCAGCAGTGGGCCGATCACCTGATGCCGATCCCGCTCGTGATCGTCGAGTCGCCGTACCGATCGTTCGCGCAACCCGTCGCGCAGTTCATCAAGCAGTACCGAGAGAAGCACGGCTCCTCGGTCGTGACCGTGTACCTCCCGCAGTACATCGTCGGCCACTGGTGGGAGTCGTTCCTGCACAACCGTCGTGCCCGCCGCATGGCCAACCAGCTGATGCTGATCCACGGCGTCTCGATCACGCTGGTGCCATGGCTGCTCGACTCCTCCGAGCTCATCTACGGTCGACGCTCACGCCCGCTGCCCGGCCAGGAGCGCGCCGGACGCCCGGTGGTCGTGAACGGTCGGCGCGCGCACCGACCGGCTGGGCCGCCGAAGGAGTAGTCGCAGGGCGCGGACGGGTCGTGTCACGGGCTCGTGACACATGTCACCGGCAGTGGTGACGGGGCGGCACTTCCTCGAGATGCGCGGGTCGGATGGACTGGAGTCCAGACGCGGAACCCGATCCGCCGCTCGAGAAAGAGAACCATGCGCAAGCCCTGGCGAATCGCCCTCATCACCATCGGCGCCATCGTGGCGGTGCCCGTCCTGGCCGTGGCCACGACCAGCATCGTGAACGTCGTCGCCACGAACGTCGAGGCAGGCGACATCACCCCGTACGGCGAGAAGGTGTCGGTCGACGGCAAGAACATGAACGTGCTGGTGAGCGGCACCGGCGACGAGACGATCGTGCTGCTGCCCGGCCTCGGCACTGCGGCACCGGCGCTCGACTTCCAGCCGCTGATCGCCGCGCTCGACGACACCTACCGCGTGGTCGCGGTCGAGCCGTTCGGCACCGGACTGAGCGACCAGACCGACGTGCCCCGCACCGCCGAGAACATCACCGGCGAGATCCACGAGGCGCTGCAGCAGCTCGGCGTCGACCGCTACACGCTGATGGGGCATTCGATCTCCGGCATCTACGCGCTGACCTACACGGCGGCCTACCAGGACGAGGTCACGGCCTTCGTCGGCATCGACAGCAGCGTGCCCGACCAGCCAGGATCCGACGAGGCGATCCCGACGTCCGTGATCGTCACGCTCGGGAACCTCGGCATCACCCGCATCCTCTCCGGGATCGCCGAGGATCCGTACGCCGGTCTCCCCTACGACGACGCGACCAAGACGCAGATGGCACTGCTGACGAACCGCAACGCGGCCGCGCCGACCCTGGTCGACGAGATGGACCGCACCCCCGCGAACTTCGCCGGCGTCAGCGGTGCGACGTTCCCGGCATCCCTCCCGCTGCTCCTGCTCGTCGCGACGGAGGATGCCGACGTCGATGGCTGGCTGTCGCTGCACGAGGCGCAGGCCGCGAGCGTCGACCACGGCGAGCTCATCGAGCTGCCGGGCAGCCACTACCTGCATCACACGCTCGCATCGGAGATCGCGCAGGACGTGCGGACGTTCCTCGCCGGCATCCCGGCGAGCTGACTCCCTTTCCACCGGGCTGCAACATCTGTGCGGGGTCACGTCCGGCCGCTTCCCGGGCGCGCGAGCGGCGATCTGCGACACCTCCCCACTCGGAGGGGTCCCGAATAGCCGCCATCCACTCGGGGATGCGGCCATCTGCAACACCTCCGGGAGCTGCGACGGTCAGCGCTCGGTGATGCCGTCGATCACGAACGTGTAGAGGTCGCGGACGATGTCGGTCGCCTCGAGCCGGTCGCGCGAGCGCACGGCCAGCACGAGCGCGTCGACGACCGACACGAGCATCGCCGGGTTGCGAGGCTTGCTGAGGGAGCGGATGCCGAACACCAGCGCCGTGCGCTTGGCGGCGTGCAGCGTGCTCAGGTACTGGTTGCGGGAGAACACGGCGAGCAGGTCGATCAGGTCCCAGAACCCCTCGGCGCCCACGATCTGATCGTGTTCGCCGGTCTCCCAGAACGCGCGGACGGCGGTGGCCCTGGTCGCGAACTCGGCGACCTGCTCGTCTGTCGCGTTCGCGATGCCGAGGTCGACGGCACTGACAGACAGACCAGAGCACTCCGCGGCCACCGCGACGAACCACGCGGGGGTCGGGGTGGTCACGACGGAGGTGCGGTTCATCCGGTGCTCGATCAGATGCATCCCGTCGAGCACGCCGAGGGCGCCGCGCACGGTCGCGGCCGACACGTGCAGGCGCCGGGTCAGCGTCGACACCGAGAGCGGATCACCCGGGCGCAACTCGCCCGACTCGATCGCCGATGCCAGAGTGTCGACGACGTCGTCGGCTCGGGAGATGATGATCGGCGCACCGGTCTCGGTGCTGCGCAGCAGGCGGGTGGACTTCAGTGACTCGACCTGCGCGGCATCCGTCATGGGATCATCCTGCCACCCGCATGTTACGGCGCAGTTGCGGCTGCCTCGGCGGCCTCGCGGAGCGGATCGATCGACGTGCGTCGGAAGACGTCCTCGATGAGCGCCCGCGCCGCGACCGCATCGCGCCGATGCAGCAGACCGCGAAGCTCTTCGAGTGCCACCCGCAGATAGTCGGCGATGTCCTGCGGCGTGCGCTCCTTGGGGATGGTTCGCGTCAGATGGAGCGCGAGCTGTCCGTCGAGGATGTCGACCATCGTGCGGTTGCCGGTCGCGATCACCATCGAGCCCCAGAACGCGTACCAGTGCGCTCGGATCTCGCGGCTGCCGGCGTAGGTCATATCGAAGGCGAGGAGCTCGTCGATCCTGGCGTCGAGCGCGGCGATCTGCTCGTCGGTGTACCTCGGGATGCCGATGACAGCGCAGTACGAGACCATCGCGGCCGCGGTCTCGACGCGGTCCGCCTGCGCGAAGAGGTCGACGGGGGCGACGCGCGTGAAGCGATTCGTGCTGACCTCGATCAGGCCGATGTCGGCGAGACGCGTGAGCGCTTCACGGATCGGCGTTCGCGAGATGCCGTACTCCGCCTGCAGGTCCTGGTCGCGGATCTCCTCGAGCGGCTGCATCCGCCCCGAGACGATCTCCTCGGCCAGGGTCGCGAAGACCTGGTCTCTGATCAGCTGGCGAGGCCGGATCGGCAGGGAGTCGCTGGTGTCGTCCACGGCCACACTGTATGCCGGTCGAGCTGCCTCGCACCACACATCAGAGACTGAAACTTCACGGGAACGTCGCGAAGTTGCGTACCGTCGAGGGTGTAGGGCAGCGGCCCACCGCGGCACCACCCCCATCTGTGCCGCACTTTCCCCAGTATCCCCCGTACTTGGGCCGCTGCCCTCTCTTCTGTCCTCGCGTTCCCGAGTGCTGCGTCTTCGCAGCGTTCGCGCGGGGAGGGGGTGGCTGGTGGCGCGTGGCTGGTGGCGCGTGGCTGGTGGCGTGTGGCTGGTGGCGTGTGGCTGGTGGCGCGAATGGCCGCCTCGCACGCCGGGATGCGGCCGCATCCGACACCTCAGGAATCGCAGGTGTCGCGGATGGACGCTCCCCGGCGAACGATGCGACCAGGTGCGCCCCCTCACGACCGGGCGATGCCCCCTCACGACCGGGCGATGCGCCCCTCATGACCGGGCGATGCGCTCCTCACGACCAGGCGGTGCGCCCACACGACCGGCGCGACGGCTCAGCCCGCGACGAGCACGAGCGCGAGCGTCGCGACCAGCACGGTCGGCACTGCCACGACGAGACCCCAGAGCATGAAGCGTCCCCAGCGGATCTCGACGCCGAGCGCCACGATCCGGTGATGCCACAGCAGGGTCGCCAGCGATGCCCACGGCGTGACGAGCGGACCGAGGTTCACGCCGATCAACAGCGCCATCAGCGCGACCGGGTCGCCGGCGGCCGGCTCGAGGATCAGGTACGCCGGGAGGTTGTTCACGCCGTTCGCCGTGAGTGCGCCCACCGCAGCGAGCCGCAGCAGCTCACCCGGGTCATGACCCCCGGACGCGAACGACAGCAGGAAGTCGAGGATGCCGTCGGCATGCGCGGTCTCGACCAGCACGAACAGCGCGGCAGCGAGCCCGAGCGCCTGCCACGGCACGAGCGACAGCCGCAGCACGTGCCGTCGACGCACGGCGAACAGCACGAGCATGAGCACGGCGGCGGCCGTGGCGGGGATCCACACCTCGTGCGTCACCGTGAGCAGCGGGAGCAGCACGATCAGCACCCCGGTGGCGCCCCAGAAGAGGATGCGGTCGGATGCCGCACCCGGCGGCGGCACGCGGTACGACCCGAACAGCGTGCGGCGGTGCACGATCGTGAGGATCGCGACGGGGATCACCACACCGACCAGCGTCGGCGCCCAGCTCAGCGCGAGGAACGCGGCCGGCTCAGCGCCGATCGCCGGTGCGGCGAGCAGGTTCGTCAGGTTGGACACGGGAAGGGCGAGGGATGCCGTGTTCGCCAGCCACACCGTCGCGAGCGCGAACGGCAGCGGGGAGACGCCGATGCTCTGCGCCAGCACGACCACGACCGGGGTCACGATCACGGCCGTCGTGTCGAGCGAGAGGAACACCGTGCTCACGACCGCGAGCGCGACGACCGAGGCCCAGAGCGCGACCACGCGGCCGCGCCCCCACCCGGCGAGGCGCTGCGCGAGCACGTCGAACACGGCGGCCTCGCGGGCGAGCTCGGCGACGATCGTGATCGCCACGACGAACCCCAGCACGGGGGCCGTCCGCAGGCCGAGTGCGCCGGCATCCGACGTCGGCAGCAGCCCGCTGAGCACGCACACCGCGGCGACGACGATGAGCGCGAGGACGATCCACGTCCCCGCCCCGATCCGCCGACGCGTCGCACCCACTCCGAGAGCATAGATCCACCGCGGCCCGCTCCGGTCGCAGTTCGCGTCGCCTCGCCGTGTTCCGGTCGCAGTTCGCGGGGCCGGCCCGCGTTCCGGTCGCAGTTCGTGCCGCTTCCCGGCCGTCCGGGCGGCAGCAACTGCGACCGGAACGAAGGAGGATGCTGCGACCGGAACGACGGAGGATGCTGCGACCGGAACGACGGAGGATGCTGCGCCCCGAGCGGATGCCGTGAGCGATCCGTATGGGTTCGGCGAGGACGCGTAGGGGAACCGTGAGGATCGACAGCACGGATGCCGCGGCGGAGTTGTATCGATCCGTGCTCGACATCATCTACCTCGCGCTGACCCTCGCGCTGTTCGCCCTCGTCTCGCTGATCGCCACGGGGGTGGAGAAGCTGTGATCGTCTTCGGCATCATCGCCGCGGCCCTCGCGCTGGCCGCCATCGTCTACCTCGTGGTCGCCCTCGTCGCACCGGAGAGGTTCTGATGACCTCCGAGATCTGGTTCGGCGTCCTGCAGCTCACGGCGGTCGTCGTCGTGCTCGTGCTCCTGTATCGCCCGCTCGGCGACTACATCGCCCACGTCTACACGTCCGGCCGCGACCTGCGGGTCGAACGCGGCATCTACCGACTGATCGGCGTCGACCCGCGCTCCGAGCAGACCTGGCGCGCCTACGCACGCAGCGTGCTGGTGTTCTCGGTCACCGGGCTCATCCTCGTCTACGCGATGCAGCGGCTGCAGGCCGTCCTCCCGGAATCGCTCGGGCTCCCAGCGGTGCCGGAGGGACTCGCGTTCAACACCGCGGCATCCTTCGTCGCCAACACCAACTGGCAGTCGTACTCGCCTGAGCAGACCATGGGCTACGTCGTGCAGCTCGCCGGACTCACCGTGCAGAACTTCGTGTCGGCAGCGGTCGGCCTCACGGTCGCGATCGCGCTGATCCGTGGACTCGCCCGCCGCGGCTCCACGACGATCGGCAACTTCTGGGTCGACCTGTTCCGCGGACTCGGGCGCCTGCTCCTGCCGATCGCCCTGATCAGCGCGGTGGCACTGCTCGCCGGTGGCGTGATCCAGAACTTCGCGGGCTTCACCGAGGTCACCACGGTCTCGGGCGGAACGCAGACGATCCCCGGCGGCCCCGTGGCCTCGCAGGAGGCGATCAAGCTGCTCGGCACGAACGGCGGCGGCTTCTTCAACGCGAACTCCGCGCATCCCTTCGAGAACCCCACCGGCTGGACGAACCTGCTGCAGATCCTGCTGATCCTCGTCATCCCGTTCGCGCTCCCCCGCACCTTCGGCCGGATGGTCGGCGACCACCGACAGGGCTACGCGATCGCGGCCGTGATGGGCACGATCTTCCTGATCTCGACGTTCGCCCTCTCCGCACTCGAACTGGCCGGCCGCGGCACGGCTCCGGAGCTCGCAGGAGCCGCGATGGAGGGCAAGGAGCAGCGCTTCGGCATCATCGGCTCGACGCTGTTCGGCACCGCCAGCACGCTCACATCCACCGGCGCGGTCAACTCCATGCACGACTCGTACACGGCGCTCGGCGGCATGATGCCGATGCTGAACATGATGCTCGGCGAGGTCGCCCCCGGCGGCGTCGGGTCCGGCCTCTACGGCATGCTCGTGCTCGCGATCATCGCGGTCTTCGTCGGCGGGCTCCTCGTCGGCCGCACCCCCGAGTACCTCGGCAAGCGGATCGGACCGCGGGAGATCAAGCTCGCGAGCCTCTACATCCTGGTGGTACCTGCACTCGTGCTCGGCGGGACAGCGCTGAGCTTCGCGATCCCCGGCATCCGGGCGGACGTCGAGTCCACCAGCATCCTCAACCCCGGCGTGCACGGCATGAGCGAGGTGCTCTACGCGTTCACCTCGGCGGCGAACAACAACGGCTCCGCCTTCGCCGGCCTCACCGCGAACACCCCCTGGTTCAACACCGCCCTGGGGATCGCGATGCTGCTCGGCCGATTCATCCCGATCGTGCTGGTGCTGGCGCTCGCCGGCTCCTTCGCGGCGCAGGAGCGCATCCCGACCACGTCGGGCACACTCCCCACCCACCGGCCGCAGTTCGTCGGCCTGCTCCTCGCCGTGACGGTCATCGTCACCGCGCTCACGTACTTCCCGGTGCTCACCCTGGGCCCGCTCGCCGAAGGACTCGTCTGACCATGACACTCATCACCGACCCCACCGACCCCACCAGCCCGCGGTCACTGAGCGAGCGAGGCGAGACGAAGGGCGCTCAGGAACCGCAGGGAGCAGGCGGCGAGAAGCCGCGCACCTTCGGGTGGGCTGCGCTCGCCCAGGCGATGCCTGGCGCGCTGCGCAAGCTCAACCCGGCGACGCTCCTGCGCAACCCCGTGATGCTGCTGGTCTGGGTCGGCGCGGCCTTCACGACCGTGCTCGCGATCGCCGAGCCGTTCCTCGGCGGCCCGGGCGAGTCCGGCGGCACACCGGTCCCGGCACCGTTCACGGCCGGCATCGCGGTGTGGCTGTGGCTGACCGTGCTGTTCGCGAACCTCGCGGAGTCGGTGGCCGAAGGCCGCGGCAAGGCGCAGGCTGCGACGCTCCGCAAGACCCGCACGAGCACGATGGCACGGCGGGTGGTCCCTTCGACAGGCGCAGGGGCCAAGGGCGGCAGCTCAGGGGCCCAGGCGGACGGGTTCCAGGATGTCGAGACCGTCGCGGTCTCCTCGGCCGAGCTGCAGCGCGATGACGTCGTGCTCGTCGAGGCCGGCGACCTGATCCCGGGCGACGGCGACATCATCGCAGGCATCGCGACGGTCGACGAGTCTGCGATCACGGGCGAGAGCGCCCCGGTCATCCGCGAGTCCGGCGGCGACCGCAGTGCTGTCACCGGCGGCACCAGGGTGCTGTCCGACCGCATCCTGGTGCGCATCACCTCGAAGCCGGGCGAGACCTTCGTCGATCGGATGATCGCGCTCGTCGAGGGAGCCAGCCGCCAGCGCACGCCGAACGAGATCGCGCTGAACATCCTGCTCGCGAGCCTGTCGATCGTGTTCGTGATCGTCGTCCTGGCGCTCAACCCGATCGCGTCCTACGCGGCGTCCCCCGTCAGCATCCCGGTGCTGATCGCGCTGCTCGTCTGCCTGATCCCGACCACGATCGGGGCCCTCCTCTCGGCGATCGGCATCGCGGGCATGGACCGCCTCGTGCAGCGCAACGTGCTCGCGATGTCGGGTCGTGCTGTCGAGGCCGCCGGAGACGTCACCACCCTGCTGCTCGACAAGACCGGCACGATCACCTACGGCAACCGTCGAGCGCACGAGGTGCTGCGCATGTCCGGCATCGATCCGGATGAGCTCCTCCGCACCGCCGCGCTGTCGTCGCTCGCCGACCCCACCCCGGAGGGCGCGTCGATCGTCGAACTGGCGATCTCGCGCGGCATCCGGGTCGAGCTGCCGACGGATGCCGTCGTCGTGCCGTTCACAGCGCAGACCCGCATGAGCGGGCTCGACCTCGCTGACGGCACGCAGATCCGTAAGGGCGCCGGCTCCGCGGTGCAGGCGTGGCTTGGGATCGACCCTTCGACAGGCTCGGGGACCCAGGCCGAACTCGCGAGCAAGACGGATGCTGTCGCGGAGAGCGGCGGCACGCCGCTCGTCGTCGCGGTGAAGGCCGCGGGCTCAGGGGCCGATGACGGACGCATCCTCGGCGTCGTGCACCTGAAGGACATCGTGAAGGACGGCCTGCGCGAGCGGTTCGACGAGCTGCGCAGCATGGGCATCCGCACCGTCATGATCACCGGCGACAACCCGCTCACGGCCAAGGCGATCGCAGCCGAGGCCGGTGTCGACGACTTCCTCGCCGAGGCCACGCCGGAGCAGAAGCTCGAGCTGATCCGGCGCGAGCAGGAGGGCGGCCGCCTCGTCGCCATGACCGGCGACGGCACGAACGACGCCCCGGCGCTCGCGCAGGCCGATGTCGGCGTCGCGATGAACACCGGCACCTCGGCCGCCAAGGAGGCCGGCAACATGGTCGACCTGGACTCGGATCCGACCAAGCTGATCGACATCGTCCGCATCGGCAAGCAGCTGCTGATCACCCGCGGGGCGCTCACCACGTTCTCGCTCGCGAACGACATCGCGAAGTACTTCGCGATCATCCCCGCCATGTTCATGGGCGTCTTCCCAGGACTCGCGGTGCTCAACGTGATGCAGCTGCACTCCCCGGCATCCGCCGTCACCAGCGCGATCATCTTCAACGCGATCGTGATCGTCTTCCTCATCCCACTCGCACTCCGCGGTGTCGCATACCGGCCGGCGAGTGCGAGCCAGATCCTCCAGCGCAACCTGCTGATCTACGGGCTCGGCGGCGTGATCGCCCCGTTCATCGGCATCAAGCTGATCGACCTCGTCGTCAGCCTCATCCCCGGTTTCTGACGCTTCGACAGGCTCAGCGGGCCGACTGGGTCCCTGAGCCTGTCGAAGCGCCCTCATACGTTCTGAAAGGTCCTCATGTCCTCCACCCGCACCGCCCTCCGCACGACCGGCGTCGCCGTCCGCGCGATGCTCGTGCTCACACTCGTCCTCGGCGTCCTGTACACGCTGCTCGTCACCGGCATCGGCCAGCTGCTGCTGCCATGGCAGGCGAACGGCTCGCCGCTCGCCGACGACAAGGGCAGCGCCCTCATCGGCCAGTCCTTCACTGATGCCGACGGCGAAGCACTGCCCGAGTACTTCCAGTCGCGTCCGTCCGCAGCCGGCGACGGATACGACGGCGCCGGATCCAGCGGCAGCAACCTCGGCCCCGAGAACGCCGACCTGATCGCCGCGATCCAGGAACGCAAGGCGGCGATCGCCGAGCGCGAGGGCGTCTCGCCCGACGACGTCCCGGCGGATGCCGTCACAGCATCCGCCTCCGGACTCGACCCGCACATCAGCGTCGCCTACGCCCTGCTGCAGGTGCCGCGTGTGGCCGATGCTCGCGGCCTCTCGGAGCAGGAGGTGCGCACGCTCGTGGAGTCTAGGATTCAAGGACGGGATCTGGGATTCCTCGGCGAAGAGCGCATCAACGTCGCCGAACTCAATCTCGCGCTCGATGAGCTGGAGGGTGCATGACACGAGAGCGACGGGGCCGGCTGCGCGTCCTCCTCGGCGCGGCGCCCGGCGTCGGCAAGACCTACGAGATGCTCGTCGAAGGACGCCGGCTGCTCGACGAGGGCCGCGACGTCGTGATCGCGGTCGTCGAGACGCACGACCGCGCGGCCACCCTCGCGCAGACGGTCGGCCTCCCGGAGATTCCCCGCCGCACCGACGTGCACCGAGGAATCCCCCTGACCGAACTCGACCTCGACGCCGTGCTGACCCGCCGCCCCGAGATCGCCCTGGTCGACGAGCTCGCCCACACGAACATCCCAGGCTCCCGGCATCCGAAGCGCTGGCAGGACGTCGATGCGCTCCTCGACGCCGGCATCGACGTGATCACGACCGTGAACGTGCAGCACGTCGAGTCGCTCAACGCCGTGGTCGAGAAGATCACGGGCATCGCGCAGCAGGAGACGATCCCGGATGCCGTGGTCCGCGCCGCCGACGAGATCGAGGTCGTCGACCTCGCACCGCAGTCGCTGCGGGATCGGCTGTCCGCTGGCGTCGTGTATCCGGCGGAGCGCATCGACGCCGCCCTGTCGAACTACTTCCGGCTCGGCAACCTCACGGCACTTCGGGAACTCGCACTGCTGTGGCTCGCCGACGAGGTCGACAGCGCGCTGCGCAGCTACCGGGCCGACCACGGCATCGAAGGCGCGTGGCAGGCCCGTGAGCGCGTCGTGGTGGCGCTCACCGGCGGCCCCGAGGGCGAGACCCTGCTGCGGCGCGGCGCCCGAATCGCCGCACGGTCCGCCGGCGGCGAGCTGCTCGCGGTGCACATCTCGACGCAGGACGGTCTCAGAGGCGAGACGCCAGGTGCACTGGCGGCGCAGCGTGCGCTCGTGGAGTCGCTCGGCGGCAGCTTCCACCAGATCATCGGCGATGACATCCCCGGCACGCTCGTCGAGTTCGCCCAGGGAGCGGATGCCACGCAGCTCGTGATCGGCGTCAGCCGTCGCGGTCGCCTCATGGCCGCGCTGACCGGACCGGGCATCGGCTCCGAGGTCATCCGCCGCTCCGGCGACATCGACGTGCACATCGTCACGCACGCAGCAGCCGGTGGTCGAGTCGCCCTCCCCCGCATCACCGGCGGAGCCCTGGGGTGGAGACGGCAGGTGCTCGGCTTCGCGATCGCGGTGGTGTTCGGCCCGCTGCTGTCCTGGGTGATGTTCACGTTCCGCAGTCCCGAGTCCATCACCTCCGAGGTGCTCGCCTACCAGCTGCTCGTCGTCGTGGTGGCGCTGATCGGCGGCATCCGTCCCGCGGTCTTCGCGGCCGTGCTGTCCGGCATCACCCTCGATCTGCTGTTCGTCGCACCCCTCTTCACGATCACGATCGCGCATCCGCTGCACGTCCTCGCACTCGTCCTGTACGTCGTGATCGCGATCCTGGTGAGCCTGATCGTGGACCAGGCCGCCCGCCGCGCGCGCACCGCCAAACGCGCGACCGCGGAAGCCGAGCTGCTCGCCGCAGTGGCGGGCAACGTGCTCCGTGGAGACAACGCCGTCCTCGCGCTGGTCAGCCGCACCCGCGAGGCGTTCGGCCTGAGCGGCGTTCGCCTGCTGTCGCCGACCGGCGAGGTGCTGGCGTGCGATGGCGAGCCGCTCGCCGACGGCCGCGCCACCAGCATCCCGGTCGGTTCGGACGGCACACCCCGCGCGATGCTGGAGTTGCACGGGGACTCGCTCGACGCCCCCGCACGTCGACTGCTCGACGCGATCGTCGCGCAGCTCGCCGCCGCGATCGAGCACACCGATCTGCGCGAGACCGCCAAGGAGGTCGCAGCACTCGCCGAGACCGACCAGGTGCGCAGCGCCCTGCTCTCGGCGCTGAGCCACGACCTGCGGCGCCCGCTCGCCTCGGCGGTCGCAGCGATCGGCGGCCTGCGGGGTGCGCACGAGCTCTCCCCCGACGACCGGGCCGAGCTGCTCGCGACGGCCGACGAGAGCCTCGCGACGCTGTCGACGCTCGTCACCGATCTGCTCGATGTGAGCCGGGTGCAGGCCGGCGTGCTCGCGGTGTCGTCCGCACCGATGGATGCGACCGGCCCGATCCTCGCAGCCGTGGACGAGCTCGGCCTCGGTCCGGCCGACGTCGACCTCTCGCTCGACCCGCACCTGCCGCTGCTGCAGGCCGATGCCGTGCTGCTGCAGCGAGTGCTGGTGAACGTGCTCGCGAACGCGCACCGCTACGCGCCGGACGGCACCCGTGTGCTGATCTCGACCAGCGCCCTCGGCGAGCGCGCCGAGATCCGCATCGCCGACCGCGGAGAGGGCGTGCCAGCCGAGCGCCGCGACAGCATCTTCCAGCCGTTCCAGCGCTTCGGCGACACCGACAACACCACGGGACTCGGTCTCGGCCTGGCCCTGTCGCGCGGGTTCGCGGAGGGCATGGGCGGTAGCCTGACACCCGAGGACACGCCAGGCGGCGGCCTCACGATGGTCATCTCGCTGCCGCTCGCGGGAGTCGCGCCCCTTCGACACGTTCAGGAACCAATGGAGGAGACGGAGTGAAGCTCCTCATCGCCGACGACGACCCGCAGATGGTGCGGGCGCTGCGGATCACCCTGTCCGCCCACGGCTACGAGGTCGTCGTGGCACCGGACGGCGCCGCTGCGATCGCGGTCGCTGCGCAGACGCATCCCGATCTGATCATGCTCGACCTGGGGATGCCGCGACTCGACGGCATCGAGGTCATCCAGGCGCTGCGGGGCTGGACGAGCGTTCCGATCATCGTCGTGTCAGGGCGCACCGGGTCGGCCGACAAGGTCGATGCCCTCGACGCCGGTGCCGACGACTTCGTCACGAAGCCCTTCCAGGTCGATGAGCTGCTCGCGCGGCTGCGTGCGCTCTCACGTCGAGCGATGCCCGCCGGCGGCGAGTCGACCGTCGCGTTCGGCGACGTCGTGGTCGACCTCGTGACCAAGACCGTGACGCGCGGCGGCTCGCGCGTGCACCTCACGCCCACGGAATGGCGGATGCTGGAGCACCTGTCGCGGCATCCCGGCGCCCTGGTGACCCGGCAGGATCTGCTGAAGGAGATCTGGGGCAGCGAGCAGGTGGCCGACTCGGGCTACCTGCGCCTGTATATGTCGCAGCTGCGCAAGAAGCTCGAGCAGGAGCCTGGCGCGCCGGTGCATCTGCTCACCGAGTCGGGGATGGGCTACCGGCTCGTCGTCTGACGCCGACGCTTCGACAGGCGCAACGACCCCGCCGAGCCACCCCTTTGTACGCGAACCGGCCCGTTGCGAACGTCTGCAGGGGGCCGGTTCGATGCGAAGGGGCCGGGTCGGCTGGGGTGCTGAGCGTCAACCCGCTGGGCGCTGAGCCTGTCGAACGGCGCTGAGGCGCTGGCTACGCGGCGACCCGGCGGCGACGCAGCACCGCGACGGCGCCGGCGGCGACCAGGGCGACGGCGACGATGATCGCGACGACGGCGGTGACGGTGCTCTCCGGCTGATCGGTCAGGCGACCGACCGCGAGCCAGGCGAGACCCCACGAGGTCGCGATGGCCGGGGCGATGCGGCCGGTGAACCACGCGCTGGCGACGCCGATCACGAGGACCGCGACGAGCACGGCGACGGCCCAGACCTCGGCCTGCGCCGCCCAGCTCTCGGGGGCGATCTGCGTGAACCAGGCGCTGATGTTCGCGACGGTCGCGATCGTGACCCAGCCGAAGTGCAGGCCGTTCGCACCATCGGTCAGGATGCGGTCGGCGAGGTTCTTCGCGGGGAAGCGATTGAGCAGCACGACCACGCGAGCCAGCACCGCGAGCAGCACCGCGATCATGAGCACGGTCAGCGGCAGCGTGAGGAACTGCGCCGTCACGAGCCAGAGCCCGTTGAGCACCATCGTGGCGGCGATCCATCCGCCGACTCCGCGCTGACGCTCATCCGCCCGCTGCGCCGGCAGCGCCTGCCACACCGTGTACGCGATCAGCCCGACGTAGATCAGCGTCCAGATCGAGAACGCCGGGCCAGCCGGCGCGAGATACGACCCCTGCGCCGAGAGCGCTCCGTCCTGCAGCTCGCTCACGGAGGTGCCGCCGAAGGCACCGGAGCCGACGGCTGCGGCGATCAGCATGAAGGATGCCGATGCGATGATCACGATCTGGCGGGCGATGTCCTGCGTCCGGGTTTCCATGCATGCGACGGTAGCACGAACTCGCTAGCTTGGTTAGCTACTTGGCGAACTCGTCGGACTGGGACGCGCAGCGGGGAACCCCTCAGGCAGCGATCGCGGCGTCGATCAGCACCTCTGCCGCGTCGCGCGCCTGCACGGCGACCTGCGGGTCAGCGGAGATCGCGGCAGTGCTCTGCGCACCCTCGGCCAGGATCGACAGCTGCGCGCCGAGCGCGCTCGGTGCGCCGGTCTCGGCCACTAGTCCGGCCATGTACCGCTGGAACGACGCCTTGTGCTCGCGCACGATGCGGGCGACCTCGCTGTTCGTGCCGCCGAGCTCGCCGAAGGCGTTGATGAACGCGCAGCCGCGGAAGTCATCGGTGCAGAACCAGTCCTCGAGGTAGCCGTAGACGGCGAGCAGCCGCGCACGGGGGTCGGTACCGGCATCCGCCACCGCCGCAGCCAGCGAGGTCTCCCACTCGGCATGTTTGCGGGCGAGCACCGCGGTCACGATGTCCGCCTTGGCGGGGAACAGCGCGTACAGGCGCCGAAGCGACACCCCGGCCGCCGCGCGCAGCTCGTCCATGCCGACGGCCGCGTAGCCCTTGCGGTAGTACAGCTCCTCGGCCGCCGCAAGGATCTGTTCACGAACCGTTCCCTCATTCATGCTCCCAGTGTACTTGACATGAGAACGAGCGTTCTCTATGTTGGAGACATCAACTGAGAACGATCGTTCTCATCGAAACCGGAAGGATCAGGATCATGGGTTACATCACCGTCGGAAACGAGAACAGCGCCCCGATCGAGCTCTACTACGAAGACCAGGGAGCCGGCCAGCCCGTCGTCCTGATCCACGGTTACCCGCTCGACGGACACAGCTGGGAGCGCCAGACCCGCGAGCTCCTCGCCGAGGGCTACCGCGTCATCACCTACGACCGCCGTGGTTTCGGCCAGTCGTCGAAGGTGAACGAGGGCTACGACTACGACACCTTCGCCGCCGACCTCGACACCGTGCTCGAGACCCTCGACCTGCGTGACGTCGTGCTCGTCGGCTTCTCGATGGGCACCGGAGAACTCGCGCGCTACGTCTCGAAGTACGGTCACGAGCGCGTCGCGAAGCTCGCCTTCCTCGCCTCGCTCGAGCCCTTCCTCGTGCAGCGCGACGACAACCCGGAGGGTGTGCCGCAGGAGGTCTTCGACGGCATCGAGTCAGCAGCCAAGGGCGACCGCTTCGCGTGGTTCACCCAGTTCTACAACGACTTCTACAACCTCGACGAGAACCTCGGCTCGCGCATCAGCCAGGAGGCCGTCACGGGCAGCTGGAACGTCGCGATCGGCAGCGCACCCGTGGCCGCCTACGCCGTCGTCTCGTCCTGGATCGAGGACTTCCGTGCAGACGTCGAGGCCGTGGCCGCCGCCGCCAAGCCCACGCTGATCCTGCACGGCACCAAGGACAACATCCTGCCGATCGACGCCACCGCCCGCCGCTTCCACACAGCGGTTCCCGCGGCGGAGTACGTCGAGGTCGAGGGCGCGCCGCACGGCCTGCTCTGGACCCACGCGGATGAGGTCAACGCCGCGCTGAAGAGCTTCCTCAGCAAGTAACCCGCCGCTGCGGCATCCGGATCTCGGAGTTCTGCGGCATCTCGGATCATCCGGTGCGGATCGATCCGAGATGCTGCAGTTCTCCGAAGGGCGATCGGATGCCGCAGCTCAGCGCCCGACCGTGACCGCCACGGGCCGGCTGGCGGTGACCCCTGCGGCGTTCACGAACTCGACGCGGTACGTGTGCGTCCCGGCAGGACGACCGGTGACCGGTACCGCAACCCGCTGCGCAGTCGGCGTCTTCGCCTCGAGTGCTCCCTGCGTCAGCAGCACGCCGTTCTCGAACACCCGGTACGAGGTCGCGTTCGTGCCCCACCAGAGGTTCGCCGTCACCGTGTAACTGCCGTCGCGGTCCCAGTTGTCATGCGAGAGCACCGGGACGCCAGGCGCGGCATCCTTCACGGTCACCGTGACCGGCTGCACCGCCGTCGTGCCGCGAGAGTTCACGAGCTCACCCGTGTACACGTAGCTGCCGTTCGTCTTGCCGTTCACCGTGATGCGCGCTGCTTGCGCCGCGGTGCCGCCGTACTCCAGCCGCACGGTCGAGATCAGCGTGCCGTTCTCGAACACCCGCAGCTTGGTGGCGTTCTGCCCCCACCACAGGTTCATCGTCACGGTGAAGTCGCCGTCGAGCAGCCCGGTGTCGTGGCCGTTGTCGTGCGACAGCACGCCGCGGGCGGGCGCAGCGGTCGCCGCGTCGCGCAGCACCAGGGCGTCGAGCGCGGTCTCCAGCGCGGCGATCGCTCCGGCCACCGCATCCGCACTCGGCGCCGTCGCTGCGAGCACGATGTCGGCCCGCGCGATCGCCCCGGCAATGCCTGCCGCCGACTCCTCGACGTACTGCGCCGGATCCACGGCCGCTGCGGCATCCCGCTGCGAGCGCAGCGCTGTCGTGTCGACCCCGGCCTCGGGCGCCCGCACCAGCTCGAAGTCGTCGAGCGTTCCCCACGCCCCCGCAGGCAGGCTGCTCGCGACCCGCACGGTCGCGGTGCCGCCCTCCGCGACCTGCACTGCCTCGGTCACCGGCGTCGACCAGACCCGCCAGCCGTCGAACGCGAAGCCCGTCGGCGCTCCCGTCGAAGCGGGCGTCGAGAGCGACAGGCTCGCACGTCCGTCGGCGCCTTCACCGTCGCCCTGCAGCGATGCCCTGGCGACGTACGACCCGGCCGGCAGATCGGACACCGTCTGCGCGAGCTCGAAGGAGTACGCGGATGCCGAGTAGAAGTGCGCCGAGTTCGTGCCGCTGCGCGGGTCGTCCCAGGCCCGCAGCGTGAGTCCGGTGCCGCTCGTGGTCCACATGCTCGTGTCGGCGTCCTCGAAGCCGGGGTTGCGCAGGAAGTTCCGTGCCGAGACCGTGACGGTGGCGGATGCCGCAAGGCCCGCCGCCGTGACGCCGACGACCGAGTACGACCCGATCCCCTCGATGTACTGCGCGGCATCCGACCACGTGACCGCCTGCTGCTCGGTGCTGCCGTCGTTGTAGCGCACCGTGACCTCGACGGGCAGCGTCACAGCGTCGCCTTCGGTGAGCTGCAGCGCGACCGGCTGCACCGCCTCGACCACTCGCGGCGCCGCAGCGCCCGTCCGCACGTAGGAGAAGATGTTCAGCGCGTCCGACGCCGTGCCGTCGAAGCCGAACAGCGCCTGGTTGTCCCACGCCGAGCCGCCGTACCAGTGGCCGGCGTCCTCCGGCTCGTACTCGCCGGCGAAGCTCGAGGCCCAGCCCGATCCGTCGCGCTCCCACAGCCCCTTGTTCACGTCGAGCTGCGAGGGCGGACCGACCGGCAGCCACGCGGGCTCCCAGTAGTACACGCCGATCCCGGCATCCCCCACGTCGGCGACCGCCTGCACGACGGCCCGCACGGCATCCGCCTGACCCTGCACGCTGACCGGGTACTGCGTGGCCTCGCTCGGCAGGTCGATCACGTTGCCATGCCCGTCGCCGTCGTCGAGCGTGAACGCCCACGAGGTCTCGGCGACCATCACCTTCTTGCCGTAGGTGTCGGCGATCTGCTTCAGCACGGCCGTGAGATTCGCCGGGGTGCCGTGCCAGAACGGGTAGTACGACGAGGCGAACACGTCGTAGTCGACGCCGCGCCGATCGAGCTGCGCCGCGACGTTCGCGTAGAAGCCGGCCCGCTCGGGGTTCGTGAAGTGCAGGGCGACGAGCGTGTCAGGAGCCTCTGCCCGCACCGCGGCCGAGCCGGCGGAGAACACCTTCGCCATGTCGTCCCAGCCCGTCAGACCGGCGACGCCGTTGTTCGTCTCGTTGCCGATCTGCACCATCCGCAGGTCGACGTCGGCAGCGACCAGGCGCTGCACGGCGTCGCGTGTGAAGACACCGACCTCGGTGGCGACCTCGTCGGCGGTCATCCCCTCCCATGCCTTGGGTGCCTGCTGCTTGGCCGGGTCGGCCCAGAAGTCGGAGTAGTGGAAGTCGACGAGCACGCCGAGCCCGGCATCCGTCGCGCGCTCCGAGATCTCGATCGCACGGTCGACGTCGACGTCGCCGCCGCCGTAGCCGTTGCCGCTCGCGTCGAACGGGTCGTTCCAGACGCGCACGCGCACGTCGGTGACGCCGGCGTCGGCGAGGATCTCGAACAGGTCGCCTGGCACGCCGTCCTGATCGCGGAACACCACCCCCGAGGCCTCGAGCGACAGCACCGATGAGACGTCGACCCCGCCGATGAAGTCGTCCGGCAGGTTCTCGACGCGGGGGACGGTGATCGTCGCGTCGACCGACTCGACGACGGCCGGGTGGACGGCGGATGCCGCGGGTGCGGCGCCCGTCGCCGGCGCCGCGACGCCCACGAGGGCGAGCACGGTGACCGCGGCGAGGGCGGTGGAGAGGAGAGAACGCGTGCGACGGTGCATGACGGCCTTTCGAGAGATGGATGCGGTTGCGGGCCCTTCGCCCTTCGACGAGCTCAGGAACCCAGGCCCAGGACCCAGGGGTCAGCCCTTGACGGCTCCCTGGGTGAGGCCGCCGACGATGTACTTCTGCAGCGAGAAGAACAGCGCGAGGACCGGGACTGCGGCGACCACCACGCCGGCGGCGAAGAGCCCCCAGCGCGAGGCCAGCTGGTTCGACACCCACTGGTACATGCCGACCGCGAGCGTCCAGTTGTCCTCGGAGGTGAGGATGATCTTCGACAGGATGAAGTCGCCGAAGGCGGCGAGGAACGCCAGCAGCGCGACGACCGCGAGGATCGGCACCACGAGCGGCATGATGAGCCGCCAGAAGATCTGTGCGTGGGTCGCGCCGTCGATCTTCGCCGACTCGTCGATCTCGACCGGGATCGTGTTGAAGAACCCGTACATCAGGAAGGTGTTCGCCCCGAGGGCGCCGCCGAGGTACACGCAGATCAGGGCGATCTTCGAGTTGATGCCGAGCGCCGGCACGACCTCGCCGATGGTCTGCAGCATCAGGAAGATCGCGATGAACGCGAGCGCCTGCGGGAACATCTGCAGCACGAGCAGCGTCGTCAGGCTCGCCCGGCGTCCGCTGAACCGGAACCGCGAGAACGCATAGGCGCCGCAGGCCCCCATCAGCACCGAGCCGATCGCGGTGACGCCGCCGATGAGCAGCGTGTTGCCGAACCACACCCAGTAGCGGGATTCGCCGAGCGCGATGTAGTTCGCCGGGTCCAGCGCGCTGAACAGCGAACCCGATGCCGCGAGGCTGCCGTTCGGGTTCAAGGATGCCGACAGCACGTAGACGAGCGGGAAGGCGGCGAAGAACAGCACGACGGCGGCCAGGATGTACTTCCAACCCACCTCGCTCCACCAGCGGCGGCGACGAGCGCCGGCCCTGGCGGCATCCGCCCGCTGCGACGAACCAGTCACGATGACTCTGGTCTCACTCATCACTGGTACTCCTCGAGCTTGCGGGTCTGTCGGAAGCTCAGCGCTGAGATGAGACCGACCACGATGAAGGCGACGATCGACAGCGCACTCGCCAGGCCGTAGTCGGCCGCACCGCCCGAGACGCCGGAGACGTCGTAGATGGCGGAGACGAGGATGTCGGTCGAGCCGAGTGCGTACGGCGCCCCGGCGATCGCGGGCCCGCCGTTGTTGAAGGTGTAGATCACGGTGAAGTTGTTGAATGCCACCGCGAACGACGCGATCAAGAGCGGCGCGGTCGAGACCAGCAGCAGCGGCAGCACGATGGAGCGGAACCGCTGGAGCTTGTTGGCGCCGTCGATCTCGGCGGCTTCGAGCGTGTCGCCGGGGAGCGACTGCAGCGCGCCGGTGCAGACCAGGAACCAGTACGGATAGCTGAGCCACACGTTCACGAAGATCACCGCGCCACGGGTGAGCCACGGATCCCCGAGCCAGTTGATCTGCGCGCCGAAGAAGAACAGATCGTTGATGATGCCGAACTCGGCGTTGAACATGCCGCGGAACAGCAGCGCGGCCATGAACGCCGGGAAGGCGTAGGGGAGGATGAACAGCGCCCGCAGGAAGCGGCGCCCCTTGACCCTCGGGTCGTTGTAGACGATCGCGAGGCCGAGTCCGACTGCGAAGCTCAGCACGACCGACAGGATCGCGAACGCGAAGGTCCACACCGTCACGCTCAACAGGGTGCCGGCGAGGGAGGAGTCGGTGAACAGCTTCAGGAAGTTCGCGAAGCCGACGTTGACCGACCAACCGGTCGGCAGGGCCGTGCCGTCCTCCGCGACGAATGCGCCGAGCTCGGTGGCGGTGTAGACCGTGCCGCTCTGCGTGTCGGTGATGGTCTGCGCGTCGGCATCCCACACGAGCGTCGGCTCGTAGACCGAACCGGTCGAGCCCTCTCTCGTGCGGATCGAGCCGTCGTTCGGGTCGTCGGAGACCGGTACGCGGAGGTTCTTGATCGTCTCGCCGAGCGAGGCGTCCGTGAGGACGGTGGCTCGGGGCACGACGGTCCAGCCCGGCACCTCGCTGGGGGCGCCGGTGGCGCCGATCTCGGCACCGGATGCCGCCGACAGCGGCTCGTCCGCCGAGCCGACGCGCACATCGCCGTCTTCATCGACGATCGCGAAGCCGAGCTCCTCGCCGCGCTGCACGATCGACAGGGGGTAGTCGGCCGAGCCCTCGATACGGCGCTCGCCCTGGATGAGCGCGGCCTCGACGGCCTGCTCCTGCGTGCCGACATGGCCGGTGCCGTAGTTCGTGAATGCGATGTACGCGGTGTAGCCGAAGATGAAGACCTGGAAGACGAGCAGGAAGATCAGTCCTGGCATCAGGTACTTCAGCGGCAGCGCACGGCGCGTGAAGTACACCCAGTCGGCGATCACGACCAGCAGCACGACGACCCCGAGGACGACCCAGGACTGGGCGCTCCAGGCCGAGATCGCGGTCATGATCCCGAAGGCGTTGACCAGCGCCATCAGGGCGAGCTTGACGAGGAAGCCCCAGCCGAGACCGCGGAAGCGGCGGGCGTGGGATTCTCTCGTCGGTGTGAGGCGCGGTGACGGCGTCTGCGTCGGCGGTGCCTGGATCGTCATGTGTGCGTCCTGTCTGAGGAGCGCGGATGGGGTGCCTCGTGCGAAGCACCCCATCCGGCAGGGTCAACCGGCGAGCGTCGTCTCGAGGTCGGCGACCATGGTGTTCCACGTCGACGCTGGGTCGGAGCCGTTGATGATCTGCACCTGCGCTGCGTTCCACAGATCCCAGACCGAGCCCATCTCGGGGATCGACGGCATCGGCACGCCGCCCTGGGCTGATGCCACGAAGCCGGCCGTGATCGGGTCGGACGAGACCTCATCGGCGAGCGTCGACCAGGCGGGGATGCGCGGGTCGGCCTCGTACAGCGCGCGCTGCGCGTCTTCCGTGCCGAGGTAGTTCACGAGGAACTCCTGGGCGAGGAGCGCGTTCTTGCTCTTGCTGGAGAGATAGAAGCCCTGCACGCCAACGAACGGGGCTGCGGGCTGACCGCCCGCGGACGGGATCGGGTTCACCGCGACGTTCACGCCCTCGAAGGCGCTGATCGCCCACGGGCCCTGGATCGTGTACGGCGCCTTCCCCGAGGCGAACAGCTCGTTGTTGATGTCGTAGTCGATCGTGGTCGAGATGTACCCGGTGCCGTTCGAGCCGTTCGCGCCGAGCCAGGCCGCGAAGGCCTCTCCCGGTGCGCCGCCCATGCCGACCTCGCTCGTGTACGAGCCGGTGTCGTCCTGCACGAAGACGGGAGCGCCGAAGGAGGTCTGCAGGCCGTACATCGTGTAGCCGTCACCGGTCTCGCCTGCGGTGTTGATGACGAACGGACGCTCCGTGCCGGCAGCCAGCCCCTTCGCGATCATGTCGTCCCACGTGGCCGGAGCCTCCGCGCCGACGAGGTCGACGTTCTGCACCAGCGCGATCGTCTCGAGCGAGTACGGCAGCGCGTACAGCTGGCCGTCGTAGGTCATCGCGTCGAGCGAGACCTGCTCGAACTCCGATGCCTTGTCGCCGAGGTCGATCGTGTCGACGACACCGGCGGCGACGAGCGCGCCGAGCCAATCGTGCGCGCCGACCGTGATGTCGGGACCCTCGCCGGTCGGCACCTGGGCGATGAAGTCGTTGCGGAGGTCCTCGAAGTTCTTCTGCACGAGCGTGACCTTCGCGCCCGTCTCCTCCTCGAAGGCCTTGGCTGCGGATGTGATCGCGGCTTCGCGCTCGGCATCCGTCCAGATGACCAGTTCAGCGCCGTCGCCCGACGTGGCGTCGTCGCCGCTGTCGGATGCTCCGGCGGAGCAGCCTGCCAGGACGACGGCCGCGACCAGCGCGAGTGCGCCGACTCCGATGTGCTTGCGCATGCGTGTTCCTCTCTTCGTGGTCGGCGATGCGCTTCGCGTCATCGCGACCGGTGGTGTGTGGTGCTGTTCGGTTGTGGGTGCCTGAGCCTGTCGATGGGCTCTGAGCCTGTCGATGGGTCAGGTGGTGCGGATGACGGCGACGCCGCCGGCAGCGATGGTCAGTGCGCCCGACAGCTCGGCGCCGGTGAGGAGCTCCGTGCCGGCGGCCTCGAGCTCGACGTCGTCGTCACGGTGGTTCACGGCGATGCGGTAGACCGCGTCGGCGCCGTGCCGCGTGATGACCTCGAGTCCTTCGGGAGCATCCGTCGCTGCAACGCCCGCGTCGGCGTACGCGGCGTGCAGCAGCGCGCGCATGCCGGGAGCGTCCAGCCGGGTGCCGACGTACCAGCCGGTTCCCGCGCCGTGCGAGTGACGGGTGATCGCCGCTTCACCCGCGCCTGGCCCGCCGGCGAAGCGTGCGACGACCTCTGCGCCCTCGAGCGCGATGTCCTCCTGCCACACGTCGGCGACGACGCCGTCGTTCCCGGCCCAGTCGAGGCCGTGGCTCTCACCCTCGCGGAGCGGCAGGAACTCCTCGACCGTGAGCCCGAGCGCATCGCGCAGCGGAGCGACGAAGCCGCCCTCGTGCACCGCGTCGTTCTCGTCGACGATCGCCGAGAAGAACGACACCAGCAGCGTGCCGCCGTCAGCGACGTACGACGTCAGGTTGGCGGCATCCGCCGAGCTCAGCAGGTACTGCGCAGGCGCGACCACGAGCCGGTAGCCGGAGAGGTCCTGACCCGGCAGCGCGAAGTCGACCGTGATGCCGTCGCGCCAGAGCTGCTCGTAGAAGCGACGCACCTGCGCGGCGTGCGTGAGGTCCTCGGTCGGGCGCCACTCGAGGTCCTGCGCCCAGAACGACTCGAAGTCCCACAGGATCGCGACCTCGGCACGCACCGTGCTGCCCTGCAGCTCGGCCAGGCGTCCGAGGTCTGCGCCGAGCGCGGTGACCTCGCGGAACACCCGCGAATCGGTGCCGGCGTGCGGCAGCATCGCGGAGTGGAACTTCTCGGCGCCCGAGCGTCCGGCACGCCACTGGAAGAACAGGATGCCGTCGGCACCGCGGCCGAGGTGGGTGAACGAGTTGCGCGCCATCTCGCCACGGCGCTTCGCGATGTTGCGGGGCTGCCAGTTCACGGCCGAGGTGGAGTGCTCCATGAGGATCCACGGCTTGCCGCCGCCGACCGAGCGGCTGAGGTCGGCCGCGATCGCGAGACCGATGTGCGCGTCCTCGTCGGCGGCCCAGAGGTAGTGGTCGTCCGAGACGATGTCGACCTCGCGGCCCCAGGCCCACAGGTCGGTCGTCCAGCTCTGGTTCGCCATGAAGTTCGTGGTGATGGGCTGGGTCGCGTGGGCGCGGATCGCGTCGCGCTCGGCGATGAAGCAGGCTCGCAGCTGGTGGTCGGTGAAGCGCGCGAAGTCGAGGCGCTGCGCCGGGTTCACGACGCTCGGGGCGATCGCGGGTGCTCCCACGTGCTCCCACGCGGTGTAGTGCTGGCCCCAGAAGGCGGTGCCCCAGGCGCTGTTGAGCGCGTCGAGCGAGCCGTACTTGTCCTGCAGCCAGCTCCGGAAGGCGGCGACCGCGTTCGGGGAGTAGTCCTCGCCCACCGGCACGCCGTACTCGTTGTGCACGTGCCAGAGCACGACGGCAGGATGCTGCGCGTACCGCGCGGCGAGCGCATCCGCGATCCGGACGATCGCCTCGCGGTACGCGGGAGCCGAGTGCGAGGCCATGCCGCGCGAGCCGAAGCCCATGGTGCGACCCTCACGGTCGATCACGTGCGCGTCCGGGTGGTTCGCGAAGAACCAGGCCGGCGGCGAGGCGGTGGGGGTGCCGAGGTCGGCGGCGATGCCGTTCGCGTGCAGCAGGTCGAGCAGGTCGTCGAGCCAGGTGAAGTCGAACTCGCCCTCGGCGGTCTCGATGAGTGCCCACGAGAAGATGCCGACGCTCACCAGGGTGACCCCGGCCTCGCGCATCAGGACGACGTCCTCATCCCAGGTCTCGCGGGACCACTGCTCGGGGTTGTAGTCGCCGCCATAGGCGATTCCACCCAGGTCTGGCCAGGCGTGAGGGACGGTCATCGGCACTCCATCGGGTCGGTGCGGTTGTGGTGCTGGTCTTCGTCGCGAGCGACTGGGACCGGTCTCAGGTAGTCACATGGATGCAAACTGGGACCGGTCTCAGTTCTACCTCAGGACCGGCGCGGGCCACAACCGCCGTTACCGAACTGAGACCGGTCCCAGTTTCGACTACCGCTGGACGGGATCCTGTCGATAGAGTCACTCCGATGAGTGACGCCAGCACGAAGCGCAAGCCGACGATCCGCCAGATCGCGGCGCAGGCAGGCGTGTCCCGCAGCACGGTCTCCCGCGTGATCAACGGCGGGCACTGGGTGTCCCCCGACGCCAGGCAGGCCGTGGAGGATGCGATCCTCGCCACCGGCTACACCGCCAACCACCACGCCCGCAGCCTCGCGACGGGCCGTGCGGGCTCGCTCGCCTTCCTGCTCACCGAGCCGCAGCAGCTGCTGTTCGACGACCCGACCTTCGCACTGCTGCTGCGCGGCGCGGCCGAGGCCCTCGCGCAGCGCTCCATGACGCTCGTACTGCTCGTCGCCGGCACGGCCGCCGAGCGCTCGAGCGTCGCGCAGTTCCTCAGCGCAGGGCACGTCGACGGGGTGATGCTGATCTCGTCGCACGAGTCGGAGCCGCTGCTCGACCAGCTGATCGAGGTCGGCATCCCGACCGTGTGCTGCGGCATCCCGCTCGGTCACGAACGCGACCTCTCGACCATCTCGGTCGACGAGATCGCCTCGGCGAAGACCATGGCCGCCCACCTCGCGGCGCAGGGACACACTCGCATCGGCATGATCGCAGGACCGGACGACACCCCTGGTGGCCGCTACCGACTCGTCGGCTTCCGCGAGCAGCTCGGCGAGCTGTTCGACGAGGCGCTCGTCGAGGTCGGCGACTACTCGTTCGAGTCCGGCCAGGCCGCGATGACCCGGCTGCTCGAGCACGACGTGGATGCGGTGTTCGCGGCATCCGACCGCATGGCCGCAGGCGCGATCGCCGCGATCCGGCGTGCGGGACTCCGCGTCCCCGAGGACATCGCGGTCGCCGGCTTCGACGACTCCGGCCTCGCCGCCACGCATGAACCGCCGATCACGACCATGCGCCAGCCGTGGGAGCAGATCAGCGCGCAGATGGTCTCGGTGCTGCTCGAGGTGATCGCAGGAGCATCCCCCCGCTCCGTGATCCTCGACACCGAGCTCATCGTGCGCGACAGCGCGTAGCGCGCGCCGGGCCCGTCAGCGGTGCTTCGGAGATCTGCAGCACTTCGGACCCATCTGGCGCGGTCACTCCGAGATTCCGCAGATCTCCGAAGCGACGCCCCCTCAGCCGCGCATCGCGACGCCGCGGCGCCAGTAGCCCATGAACGCGACCTGCGAGCGGTCGATCCCGAGGTCCTTCACGAGGTGGCGACGCAGCGTCGTCACGACGCCGCTCTCGCCGGCGATCCAGAAGTAGCGATCGGCCGGAGCGTCGTTCGCGGCGATGTCCTCGCCGAGGCCCGAATAGTCCGGGGTCTCCCAGAGCAAGTCCTCGCCCTCGACGTCGCGCACCTCGATGTTCGTGTGCGCATCGCCCAGGTGCGACAGCACCGCGGGGATCAGCTGTGCGCCGTGCGCCTGACCCTCGTCGCGCGCGAGCCAGTGCACGTCGACGCCGGCCGGGGCGTCGATCGACAGGATGTCGTCGGAAGAGGGCACCTCGATGAAGGCCGTGCCGCGTAGATCGCGTCCAGCGTCCTCGAGGATGCGGGCGATCGCAGGGGCGGCGGTCTCATCGCCGACCAGCACGACCGAGGGTGCGGCGCCCGGCGCGTACTCGGCGCCGCCGTGGTCGGTCGCGCCGCGGCGCGGTCCGATCAGGAAGAGCTCAGTCCCGACCTCTGCCGTGCTCGCCCAGCGCGAGGCCGGACCGGTCAGTCCAGGGGCAAGGTGCAGCACGAAGTCGACGTCGACCTCGGTGCCGGCATCCGTCACGCGAAGGTCGCGGATCGAGTAGGTACGCATCGAGCCGCGCTCCTCCTCCGGCACGGCCAGGTAGGAGCCCCACCAGTCGTGCGTGTCGCGGTTCAGCGGGGGCAGGATGCCGGATGCCGGGGGGAAGATCAGCTTGATGCGCGCGTCGAAGACGTCACCCGGGGTGGCGAACTCCTCGAGCTCCTCGCCGCCGAAGGTCACCCGCACGAAGTTCGGCGAGACGCTCGTGACGGCGAGCACCTCGGCGCGGCCGAGCACGTAGGTGGGACGCTCGGTGGTGGTGGTCTCAGCGGACATGGTGCCTCCCGATTGGTGTGACCATCGGCTTGCCGGAGACCGGGTCGATGGTGATCTGATTGGCGAGGCCGAAGACCTCTTCGACGAGCTGCGCCGTCACGACGTCCTGCGGTGCTCCGGTCGCGTGCACGCGACCCTCCTTCATCGCGACAAGCTCGTCGGCGTAGCGTGCCGCCAGGTTGAGGTCGTGCAGCACCATCACGATCGTGGTGCCGCGCGAGACGCTGAGGTCGGTGAGCAGGTCGAGGACCTCGACCTGGTGTGCGACGTCGAGGAACGTGGTGGGCTCGTCGAGCAGCAGGATGTCGGTCTCCTGCGCGAGCGCCATCGCGATCCACACACGCTGGCGCTGGCCGCCCGAGAGCTCGTCGACGCTGCGGTCGGCGAGATCGGTGATGCCGGTGGCGTCGAGCGCATCGGCGACGACCTCGTAGTCGTGTGCGCTCCAGCGGGCGAGCGTCTTCTGGTGCGGGTGGCGTCCGCGACCCACCAGATCGGCGACCGCGATGCCCTCGGGAGCCAGCGGCGACTGCGGCAGCAGCCCGAGGATCCGCGCGACCTCCTTGGTCGGGCGTGCATGCACCGACTTGCCGTCGAGCACGACCTGCCCCGCACTCGGCGAGAGCAGACGCGCGAGCGAACGCAGCAGCGTCGACTTGCCGCATCCGTTCGCTCCGACGATCGTCGTGATCTTGCCCGGCGTGATCTGCAGGTCGAGCGAGTCGATGATGGTGCGGTCGCCGTAGGCGAGGGTGACCCCTTCGGCCGACAGGCTGTGTGAGACCGTCATAGCGATCCTCCCGAACGGTTGGTGCGGATGAGCAGGTAGATCAGGTACGGGGCACCGAGCACGCCGGTGACGACGCCGACCGGGTAGCGGGTGCCGAGCGCGAACTGGGCGATCAGGTCGCCGCCGAGCACGAGCACCGCGCCGACGAACGCACTGGGCAGCAGCAGGTTCGCGCCGGGTCCGGTGATGCGGGCGGCGATGGGGCCGGCCATGAACGCCACGAAGGCGATGGGGCCGGCGGCAGCCGTCGCGAAGGCGAGCAGGGCGACCGCGCCGAGGATGAACAGCAGGCGCGTGACGTTGACGCGCACGCCGAGGCCGGATGCCGAGTCGTCGCCGAGCTGCAGCGCGCCGAGCGCTCGGCCCTGCGTGAGCATGAGCGGGACGATGATCGCAGCGGCGATCGCCATGGGCAGCACGCGCTCCCACGAGGCATTGTTCAGGCTGCCGGTGAGCCACTGCATCGCCGTCTGGATGTCCCAGTTCGCGGCGCGAGACAGCATGTACGAGATGAGGCTCTGCAGCATGGCAGCGATGCCGATGCCGATCAGGATCAGGCGCGTGCCGGCGAAGCCGCCCTTGATCGAGAGCAGGTAGATCACCAGCGCGGTGACCACTGCGCCGACCAGGGCGAAGATCGAGACGACCGGGCCGTTGACCGACAGCACGACGATGCCGAACACCGCAGCGGCACCGGCGCCGTTCGAGATGCCGATGATGTCGGGGGAGGCGAGCGGGTTGCGCAGCAGCGTCTGGAACGAGACGCCCGCGATGCCGAAGCCGATCCCGGTGAGGATCGCGAGGATCGCCCGCGGCAACCGCAGGTCGCCGACCGTGAAGGAGGCACCCGGCACGGTCTGCCCGAGGAGCACCCGGACGACCTCGTCTGGCGCGTAGAAGGTGTTGCCGACCATGAGGGCGACAGCGAACAGCGCGAACAGCAGGATGCCGAGGACGATCGTCGCGACCGCATGGCGGCGATGACGCGCGCGGCGTCCGGCGATGATGTCGGCGACGCGCTCGGATGCCGACTGCTGCGGTCGGTCGAGGGTGTGCTCGGTCGCGCTCACAGCTCACGCACCTTCTGACGACGGACGATCCAGATGAAGAACGGGGCGCCGATGATCGCGGTGATGATGCCGACCTGGATCTCCTCGGACGAGGGGGCGATCACCCGGCCGACGATGTCGCTCGCGGTCAGCAGGGCCGCGCCGGCGATGGCCGAGAAGGGCAGCAGCCACCGGTGGTCGGTGCCGATCAGCATCCGGCAGATGTGCGGGATGACGAGGCCGACGAACCCGATCGGACCGGCGATCGCTGTCGCGGCACCCGCGAGGATCACGGCACCGAGGGCGGACAGCAGCCGCGTGCGGAAGACGTGCTCGCCGAGTCCCTTGGCCATGTCGTCGCCGAGGGCGAGGGAGTTCATGCCGCGAGAGCAGAGGAAGCAGATGAGGGCGCCGAGCGCGAGCACGGGAGCGGTGAGCGCGATGCGCGGCCATTCGGCGCCGCCGACACCACCGATCTGCCAGGACTGGAACGTCTGCAGCAGGTCGACGCGGGGCAGCATGATCGCGCTGATCAGCGAGGCGAACGCGGCGGACGTCGCAGCTCCCGCCAGCGCGAGCTTCAGCGGCGTGGCGCCGCCGCGGCCGAGCGAGCCGACCGTGTAGACGAAGGCTGCCGCGACGGCGGCTCCCGCGATCGCGAACGCCATCTGTCCGTACGGGTTGCTCAGGCCGAAGAACGCGATGCCGAGCACGACAGCGAGCGAGGCGCCGTTCGAGACGCCGAGGATGCCGGGATCGGCGACCGGGTTGCGGGTGACGGCCTGCATGGTCGCGCCCGAGAGCGCGAGGGCGGCACCGACGAGCAGGGCCAGCACCGTGCGCGGGATGCGCTTGACGATCGCGGCCTGCTCGATCGTGTCGGTGTGGCCGGTGAGCGCCGCGATGATGTCGTCGGACGAGACGGCGCGCACGCCGAACGAGATCGACAGGATGCTCAGGACGAGCAAGAGCGCGACCCCGACGAGGAGCCAGGAAGTGCGCACCAGCGCCGGGCGCCGCAGATCTGCGGCGCCCGGCGCGATGGCTGTTGCTGAGGTCACTGAGTACTCACTCCGCTGATGCGGACGTGGGATTACTGAGCGAGCGGAGCCGCCAGGATGGCGAGGTAGTCGCTGAGGCCCCACGGGATCGACAGCGGCGACGGGTTCGCGGATGCCGCGATCGGCGAGGCGTCGGGCAGCACCGCGATGCGGCCCTCGGCGATCGCCGGGATCTTCGACAGCAGCGGGTCGGCCTGCAGCAGCGGGATGATCGAGTCGTCGCCATAGGTGATGAAGAGGTCGACGTCGTCGAACTTGGCGGCCTCTTCCGAGCTGACCGTCAGGTAGAACTGGTCGCTGTCGGCGTTCTCCTCGACGATCGAGGGGAACGGCAGACCCAGCTCGTGGATGTAGCCGGGGCGCGTGTCGATCGCCGTGTAGTAGCCGACCTGGCTGAGGTCGGTCGGATCGATGTACGAGAACAGGACCTTCTTGTCCAACAGCGCGCTGTTCGCCTCGAGCGCGGCATCCGCATCGGCATGCAGGCCCTCGATCAGGGCCTCGCCCTCGTCCTCGAGGCCGAGCGCCTTCGAGTTCATCTCGATCATCTCGTCGACCGGGGTGCCCCAGGCGACCTCGGGGTATGCGACGACCGGCGCGATCTTGGAGAGCGTGTCGTACTCCTCCTGCGTCAGGCCGGAGTACGAGGCGAGGATCACGTCGGGCTCGGTGTCGGCGACTGCCTCGTAGTCGATGCCGTCGGTCTCGTCGAACAGCACGGGGGTGTCGCCGCCCAGTTCGTCGAGCTTCTCCTCGACCCAGGGCAGGATGCCGTTGTCGTCGTCGTCACCCCAGGTCACCTTGCTCATGCCGACCGGCACGATGCCGAGGGCCAGCGGCACCTCATGGTTCGCCCACGCGACGGTGGCGACGCGCTCGGGCTTCTCGGTGATCGTGGTCTCACCGTAGACGTGCTCGATCGTGACGGGGAAGGCGTCATCGGATGCCGGGTTGCTGCCGGCGTCGGCGGAGTCATCGGCGGCCGGTGTCGCGCAGGCGGCGAGGCTCAGCGCCAGCACTGCTGCGGTGCCGGCAGCGGCGAGAAGTCGAGAGGTGCGCACAGGCATTCCCTTCGGAGGAGGTCGGGGGGTGGTGACGCGGAGCGGCGTCCGGCTTTGGTAAGCCTGCCCTAATCTAACGCGAAGGAAGGCGAACCTCAATTCCCGGCGCGGATCGCGATGGCGATGACGGGGGCGGAACGAGCCCGGACAACACAGAAGCCGGCCGGATCCACGAGGGATCCGACCGGCTTCCGGACGTTCAGTGCGCGCTCAGAGCGGGCGGATGTTCGCAGCCTGCATGCCCTTGGGGCCACGCTCAGCGTCGAATTCGACCTTCTGGTTCTCGCGGAGCTCCTTGAAGCCCGAGCCAGTGATGGCCGAGTAGTGGGCGAAGAGGTCGTCCGAGCCGTCATCGGGAGCGATGAAGCCGAAGCCCTTTTCCGCGTTGAACCATTTCACAGTGCCAGAGGCCATGTGCTTTCTTCTTTCTGTTGATCTAGCCGCTGTTGTACACGGCCTGTGCATCGCACCGGAACATCCGGTGGATACGTGTGAAGACGACTTCCGATGGGAAGGCGTCGAGATTGTGAAGGGGATCCGTGCCGAACCGATCGGCGCAGAATTCGGATCCAGATGTCGGGCCACACACGTCGCAGCAAGCGTTCGCGGGCCGGTGATGAATGACGCCCCCGGAAGGAGGCATTACGCCAACCGTACCACGCCTGCACCTCGGCACCGCGATCGAGCGCGAAACGGTCCGCGCGGATGCCGCGCACGATGCCCCGAGACGACGACGACGCGCAGCCGGCACACCAGGTCACTGCCCGTGCGCCGCTCCTGCGATCTCGAACGATCGGGCCGCGAGCGCGGCCTCGGTCCTGGTGCCGACGCCGAGTTTTCGCAGCACGGCCGAGACATGCACGCTCACCGTCTTCACGCTGATGAACAGCCGCTCGCCGATCTGCCTGTTGCTGAGCCCTTCGGCGATCAGCGCGAGGACCTGCCGCTCGCGGGCAGTGAGGAGCGCCGACTCGTCTGGAGCCGCTCCCCTGAGACCGGCCGCGGTCGCGAACGCGGCCACATCACCCTGCAGCTGCACGTGGCCGAGCTCGTCGGCGATCCGTCCGGCGTCGGCGAGGACCGTTGCGGCGGTGACCCGATCGCCGTCGTGCACGGGCATCCGCGCTCGCTCCAACCTGGTCACGACCCGGAAGATCGCCGGCACGTCGTCACCGTCGGCCAGCACGATCGCCGCATCGATGCCCGCAGCGGTCGGTTCGAGCAGCGCATCGAGGATCGCCGACCAGGTGTCGCCGCGCAGCTGCTCGGACTGCCCCGCCCATGCCTCGGCGACGGCACGCGTCGCAGCCCCGACATCGTCGCCTGCAGCGCGGAGCTCGGCGATGATCGCGCCGGCCTGCAGCAGCAGCCGTCGCTGATGCAGCAGCACCGGCCCGTCGTCATCGAGCATCGCCAGGATCGCGGCGAGCGCACCGCGGAGATCGCCTGCACTCTCAGCCACCGCGACCGTCATCACGACGCGGTCGTACCAGACCTGCCGCTCGACCGCCCCGGTCTCCTGGAACGCCGGGAGCCATTCGCGCATCGCCTCGGCCGCTTCGTCGGAGCGCCCGCGCCAGGCGAGCACGCGAACTCGCGTCATGGTCGCGTACATGCGGAACACCCGCAGCGTGCCCTGCATGAAGTCCCGCGCCAGCATCTCCTCGACCCGGTCGATCTCGCCGCGTTCGAGGAGGGGCACCACCATGTTCTGCGCCATGATCGAGCCAGAGGTGCGCTCCACGCCGAGTTCGCGCGCCCTCGCCAGACCCTCTTCCGCGAGCTCGAGCGCCTCCTGATACCTGCCGAGCAGCCCGAGCAGATCCGAGTAGTTCACGCGGTAGCGCATCTCGGCGGTGGATCCGGTCGCGAGGTCTCGGGCGAGCGCGTACTCGCGGATGCCGCCCTCGACGTCGCCGAGGTGCGCACGCGAGCCGCCACGCACGTTCGCGGCGACCGACAGCTGGTCGTTCGACCCCGCGCGCTCGGCGATCTCGGCCGCCTGGTCCGCGATCCGGATAGCGTCCTCCCGGTCGCCGGCGATCATGCGTCGGCTCGCCAGCTGATTCAGCAGCTCTGCGCGAAGGGCCTCATCGCCGACATCCCCCTCGACGATCGTGAGCGCCTGCTGCAGCAGCGGGATCGCTCCCGCCCGCCCCAGATTGACCAGGTAGAGCGCCGTGTTGCGGAGCAGCCGGGCGTGCAGTCGCGGGTCGATGACCTCCGGGTCGACGTCGTCGAGTGCGAGGTTCGACACCGCCAGCGCCCGCTCTCCGTCTCCCGCGTTGCGCAGGATCGATCCGAGCTGATGGAGCAGCTCGAGACGGGTGAGGCCCGCGGCATCCGCGGCATCCGGCACCTGCACCCAGAGCTCGAGCGCGAGCTCGCCGAATCTGGCCGCGCTGCCGAAGGCGTAGCGCGCCTTCGCGTGTCGCATCGCCTCGACCGCGGCGATCAGCGCGCGACGATCGTCCTGCGCGAGCTGCCAGTGATACGCGAGCGCCGCTGCATCGGCCCGCTCGGCGCCCTCGCATCCGGCTTCGAGCGTCTCGGCGTACGACCGGTGCAGTCGCGAGCGTTCGCCGGGCAGGAGGTCAGCGTGCACGGCTTCGCGCAGCAGGGCGTGACGGAATCGGTACAGGTCATCGACGACCACCAGGATGCCGCTGCCTGCGGCCTCGCGCAGCGCCTCGTCGAGCCGCACCTCGTCCATGCCGGTGAGCCGCGCGAGCAGGGGATGCGACAGCGGGCGCTCGGCGCCGGAGGCCACCTGCACCACCCGCCTGGCATCGTCGCCGAGCCGGTCGAAGCGCGCGAGCAGGATGTCGCGCAGTCCGTCTGGGAGCGGACCGGCGGTGCACCCGGCGATCTCCTCGACGAAGAACGGCACGCCCTCGGCGCGCTCACGCACCCGCTCCAGGGCGGCGGAGCTGAGCGGGTGCCCGGTGATCTGCTCTGCCAGTGCACGCACGGCGTCGGCGTCGAGGCGCTGCAGGTCGAGCCGGTCGAGCAGCCGCGCCCTGGTCGCCTCGGCGATGAACCGGCTGACCGGGTCGCCGCGGCGCACGTCGTCGGAGCGGCAGCTGAGGAGCACCAGCACGCGGCCGCGCGTGAGCGTGCGCAACAGGAAGGAGAGGATCGCGAGCGTCGACTCGTCGGCCCAGTGCAGGTCCTCCACGATGAGCACCTGTGGAGCACGCACAGCTGCGGCCTCGATCAGGGTGGCGATCGCGTCGCGGAGTCGTTCGGGGCTGGTGCGCTCTCGCTCGGCGGGGCCGGACACCAGCTCCGGCAGCAGCATGCCGAGCGCCTCGGTGCCGACGCCGACGGCGGCTCTCGCGTCGTCGACGCCCAACTGCGCGAGGAGCGAGCGCAGGATTCCGGTCAGCGGGCCGTACGGCGTGCGCGCAGCGCCGAGGTCGAGGCACCAGCCCACGTGCACGTCGGCGCGCGCGGAGATCTCAGCGCCGAACTCACGCAGCAGCCGCGACTTGCCGATGCCCGCTTCACCCTCGACGAGCAGGGCGGTCGGCGTGCCCTCGACCGCGCTCTCGAACGCCAGCCGCACGACCGCGAGATCGGCATCGCGACCGACCATCGCCTGGCTCGGTGCGAAGGAGTGCATGGACTCATGGTCCCACTCCCCTCCGACATCCGGGGCGCGCTCGGCGTCTCGGTCGGCGGTGCCGTCGTGCGCGGCGACGGCGGGGCTCACCGAGCCGGGATCGGCTCGCACGGCTGCGGTGCACGTCGCTCAGCCGCGGCATCCGAGCCCGCCGAATGGCGCGACCCGAGCAGCCGCCGCAGCATCCGCCGCAGTGCTCCCTCCGGATGCGGCACGATCTGGTCGGCGCGCTCGATCAGCACGCGACGATGCTCGGCCGCGCGGGCGATCCGCTCCTGGTCGAACTCGGTGACCTGATAGCCGGAATACGGGTGCTCGAACATGGTGTCTCCTCGATGAAGTGCGATATCCCCACACTCCGCTCTGAGGTCCCCGTCCGACATCGGACGGATGCCCTATCTTCCGAGCGGCACCGCCTCAGATCCCGCCGCCTCGACGGGACTACCGTTGGGAGCATGCGCATCCCCGCCGCGATCCGCGCCTCTCAGCGCTCATCCCTCCTGCAGGTGGTGAAGTCCGCCGCCGCGACGATCGCCGCATGGCTGATCGCGGGGTTCGTGTTCCCCGGACAGCTCCCGGTGTTCGCGGCCATCGCGGCGCTGCTGGTCGTGCAGCCGAGCGTGAACCAGTCGCTCTCGAAGGCCCTCGAGCGCAGCATCGGCGTGATCGCGGGTGTGGTGATCGCGGTGGCGCTCGGTTTGCTGCTCGGCTCGCCGAGCTGGATCGTGCTGCTCGCGATCGTCGTGGCGATGCTCCTGGCCTGGGTGTTCCGCGCGACGCCCGGCACCGGCAACCAGGTCGCGATCTCGGCGATGCTCGTGCTCGCCCTCGGCTCGAACAGCCCCGAGTACGCCATCGCCCGGATCGGCGAGACGCTCATCGGCGTGGTGATCGGCATCATCGTGAACGCGCTGATCGTGCCGCCGGTGCTCGTCGCACCCGCTCGTCGTGACCTCGGGCTGCTCGGCGCCGAGCTCGCCGCCAGCCTCGACCGGCTCGCAGCCGCGCTCCCGGAACCGCAGACGCCGGCTCGCCTGCAGGAGCTCATGCTCGAGGTGCGGCTGCTCCGCCCGATGAAGGATGCCGCCGAGGCGACGATCGCGACCGGCGAGGAGTCGCTCACGCTGAACCCGCGCCGCTCCGTGCATCGCGACGACCTGCGGGAGATGCGTGCGCTGCTCGACCGCCTCTCGCCGATCGTGACGCAGACGATCGGGATGACGCGCGCGTACTTCGACCACTACGACGACTCGATCGGCGAGGAGCCAGCGGTCGTCGCGATCGCCGAGCAGCTGCGGCGCGCAGGGCACGACGTGCGGCTGGCCGTGCAGATCGCCGATGTGACGCCGGAGCCGGAAGCGCTGACCTCGGCCATCCCGGCATTGACGGCGCCGCTCGTGATCCGCCCGCCGTCATCGCAGCACTGGATCCTGATCGGCTCGCTCATGGAGGACCTCCGCCGCATCCGTGGCGAGCTGCTCGACGAGGACTGAGCGCGGCATCCTCTTCCTTCTTCCCTCCCGTTTCCGTGCCGAGCCACCCCCTTTCGTGCGAGCCACCCCCTTACGAACGTCGATAAGAGGGTGGCTCGCGCACAAAGGGGCCGGTCGGCACAGGACGCGGCGAGATGGTGCGCCGCCTCGAGGGCTGACTAGCCTGAGGGGATGAGCACGCACATCGCAGCAGAGCCCGGCCAGATCGCCCCCATCGTCCTGTTCCCCGGTGACCCGCTGCGGGCGAAGTGGATCGCCGAGACCTTCCTCGAAGGCGCGGAGCTGTACTCCGAGACGCGCGGGATGCTGGGCTTCACCGGCACCTGGGAGGGTCACCGCGTCTCGGTGCAGGGCTCCGGCATGGGACAGCCGTCGATGGCGATCTACGCGAACGAGCTGTTCGACTCCTACGGTGTCGAGACGATCGTGCGGGTCGGCTCCTGCGGCGCGCTGACCGAGAAGCTCGCGGTGCGCGACATCATCATCGCGAACGGCGCCTGCACCGACTCCGGCATCAACCGGGTGCGCTTCAACGGACTGGACTATGCGCCGGTCGCCGACTTCCCGCTGCTGCGCGCTGCGGTCGAGGCGAGCGAGGCCGAGCCGCCGGCATCCGCAGTGCACGTGGGTCTGCTGCTGTCGAGCGACCAGTTCTACAGCACCCGGCCCGAGCTCACCGAGCCCTTCGTGCAGCACGGGGTGCTCGGCGTCGAGATGGAAGCGGCCGGCCTCTACACGCTCGCGGCGTACTACGGGCGGCGCGCGCTCGCGATCTGCACGGTCTCCGACCACATCATCACCGGCGAGGAGACCACGGCGCAGGAGCGGGAGCAGACCTTCGGCGACATGATCCGCATCGCACTCCGGGCGGCGACCGCGGTGTGAGCCGGCGGCGGGATGGGGGATGATCGAGAGACCATGCCATCGCTCCTCGACGCCACCATCCCCGACGGATCCGATGCGGATGCGCTCTACCTGGCCTTCGCCGAGTGGGTCGAGTCGACCGACATCCGCCTGTACCCGGCGCAGGACGAGGCGATCATCGAGATCGTCTCGGGCAACAACCTGATCCTGTCCACCCCGACGGGCACTGGCAAGTCGCTCGTCGCGGTCGGTGCGCACTTCGCCGCCCTCCAGTCCGGACGCCGCAGCTACTACACCGCGCCGATCAAGGCGCTCGTGAGCGAGAAGTTCTTCGCGCTGGTCGACATCTTCGGCGCCGCGAACGTCGGCATGATCACCGGAGACTCCTCGGTCAACGCGGATGCGCCGATCATCTGCTGCACGGCCGAGATCCTCGCGAACCTCGCGCTTCGGCAGGGCACGGATGCCGAAGTCGGCCAGGTCGTGATGGACGAGTTCCACTTCTACGCCGACCCCGACCGCGGGTGGGCGTGGCAGGTGCCGCTGCTCGAGTTGCCGCAGGCGCAGTTCATCCTGATGTCGGCGACCCTCGGCGACGTGACCGAGCTCGCCGCCGACCTGAGCCGCCGTACCGGCCGACAGACGGCGACCGTGACCGGCGTCGAGCGTCCGGTGCCGCTGCACTTCTTCTACGAGCAGACGCCGATCCACGAGACGATCGACGATCTGCTGAACACCGGCCAGGCGCCGATCTACATCGTGCACTTCTCGCAGGCCGCGGCGATGGAGCGGGCACAGGCGCTGTCGAGCTCGAAAGTGGCCACGCGTGAGCAGCGCGACCAGATCGCCGCGTTGATCGCCGAGTTCCGCTTCACCACCGCGTTCGGCAAGACGCTCTCGCGCTTCCTGCGCGCCGGTATCGGCGTGCACCACGCCGGGATGCTGCCGAAGTACCGTCGTCTGGTCGAGCAGCTGGCGCAGCGTGGGCTCCTCCGAGTGATCTGCGGCACAGACACCCTCGGCGTCGGCATCAACGTGCCGATCCGCACCGTGCTGCTGACGGCGCTGACGAAGTTCGACGGCACGCGGATGCGCCAGCTGAACGCGCGTGAGTTCCACCAGATCGCCGGCCGTGCAGGGCGCGCGGGTTTCGACACCGCGGGCACCGTCGTCTCGCAGGCGCCGGAGCACGAGAGCGAGAACGTCGCCGCGGTCAAGAAGGCCGGCGACGATCCGAAGAAGAAGCGGAAGATCGTCCGCAAGAAGGCGCCGGACGGATTCGTGTCGTGGGGCGAGCCGTCCTTCCGCAAGCTCATCGACGCGACGCCAGAGACCCTGACCTCCCACATGCAGATCACGAGCGCGATGATGCTCAACGTGATCGCGCGCGGCGGTGACGTGTTCGGGAATATGCGTTCGCTCGTATACGACAACCACGAACCCCGGAAACGGCAGCGCGAGCTGGCGATCCGCGCCCTCGGCATCTTCCGCACGCTGCGCGAATCGGGCATCGTCGAGACGTTCGACGCTTCGCCCGACTCCACGACCCACGGCGGCTCGAAGGGCATCCGCCTGACGGTCGACCTGCAGCCGAACTTCGCACTGAACCAGCCGCTGTCGCCGTTCGCGCTGGCGGCGTTCGAGCTGCTCGACCCGGATTCACCCGCCTTCGCGCTCGACATGATCTCGATCGTCGAATCCACTCTCGACGATCCACGCGCCGTGCTCGGTCAGCAGGAGTTCCTCGCACGCGGTGAGGCGATCGGCGCCATGAAGGCCGAGGGGATCGAGTACGACGAGCGCATGGAGCTCGTCGAGCAGGTCACGTATCCGAAGCCGCTCGACGAGCTGCTGACCGCTGCCTTCGAGACGTTCAGCGCCGCGCAGCCGTGGATCCGCGATTTCGAGCTGCATCCGAAATCGGTCGTGCGGGACATGTACGAGCGAGCCATGTCATTCGGGGAATATGTCGCCTACTACAAGATCGCTCGCTCCGAAGGTGTCGTGCTGCGCTACCTCTCCGACGCCTACCGCGCAGCCTCCCAGACCATCCCAGAAGAGGTGAAGAACGAGGATCTGCACGACCTCATCGAATGGCTCGGAGAGCTGGTCCGCCAGGTCGACTCGAGCCTGCTCGACGAGTGGGAGGAGTTGGTCAACGGCGTGATCCCGGCGCACGGCACGGATGAGCCGATCGTGCCACCGGCCCCGAAGCGACTCACGAGCAACGCCAGGGCGTTCCGGACCCTGGTCCGCAACGAGCTGTTCCGCCGTGTGCAGCTCGCGGCGCGGGAGGACGTGGCCACGTTGGCCGAGCTCGATCCGGAGTTCGGTGCCGACGCCTGGTCGGATGCGCTCGACGGCTACTACGCCGACCACGACGAGATCCTCACCGGCGCGGATGCGCGCAGCTCGAAGCTCCTGATCCTCGAGCAGGGAACCACCGCGTGGACCGCCCGTCAGATCTTCGACGACCCGGCCGGCGACCACGACTGGGGCATCTCAGCGACGATCGACCTCGCCGCCTCCGATGAGGCAGGCGAGGCCGTCGTCACCGTGACGGGTGTCGACCGGCTGTAGGCGGCGCGAACGCTGTCATCAGCGCACAGTCATTCTGCGGATGCGCTCAGCGTAGGCGTCGAGAACCTCGAAGATGCCCCGGTGCTGCCAGACGCGATTGCGCTCCCTGCCGGTGGATTCGATGAGCACCTCGCGCTCCACGAGGGCGTCGAGCGCGCGCAGCGCCGCCATCTCTCCGACACCGAGAGCGCGCATCAGGTATGTCGTGTTCACGGCGGGCTGCCCGACGAGGGCTGGGAGAATCCTCCACGCCGCGGCGTCCGAACGCATCCCCTTCATCCGGGCACGGGAGTCATCCAGTTGCGCGGCGAGGTCATCGACGAGCTGCGAACCGGTGACAGCTGCGATCCGACTCGCTGCAGCGAACCGCCGAATGATCGGTCCCGCGTCGCCGTCCCGGAAGGAGCCGAGGGCAGTGAAGTAGCGCTGTGTGTCGACGAGAAGACCCGCGGAGATCGGGACCGCAGTCGAGCGGACGAGCCCTTTGTTCCGCAGCACCGACTGTGCGAGCGCTCGGCCCGTGCGCCCATTGCCATCGACGAACGGGTGGATCGTCTCGAACTGGGCGTGGGAGACAGCGACCTGGACGAGCACCGGAATATCCTGCCGCCTCACGAAGCTGACGAGATCAGCGACGGCGCCTGGAATGCGGTCGTGGTGCGGAGCCACGAACTCGGCCGTGCGCGGCCCAGCGTCGCCGGCTCCGATCCACACCTGTTCCTGGCGGTATCGGCCGGCCTCGTGCTCGAGCCCTGGCTGATGGCGCAGCAGGGCGGCATGCATCTGCAGGATGGCATCAGCAGTGATGTCGTGCGAGAGCTGGAGGGCTGCCTCCATCGCGCGCACGTTGCCGATCACGGCGACTGCGTTGGCTTTCTCGCCTTCGTCGATCTCGGCGAGCGCGAGCTGCTTCGCCGACGTCGTCAGCTGCTCGATCTGCGAACTCGATGCCGACTCCGTGCGCAAGAGGATCGCCGCAATCGGTCCGACGGCAGGGGGCTCGGTTCCGAGCGCGCGGCGCGTGTGCTGGTCGAAATCGACCAACGCACGCCCCGCGTCCTCGATGTCGGCGGCATCCGCGCCGGACAGCCGCGGTGCCCACTCCGAGATCTGCGCTGCGATCGCCGCCTCGTACGCCCCTGTCTGACGAACCACCTCGGCACGCGAATACATCTCCGGTGCGCGCGGCGTCCACTCGAAGGTCTCTCGCGACACCGCGGCGATGGGGATCGGACCGCCGACAAGAGGTGTGGACATCCTCACAGTTTACCAACACTTATACGCCGAAGTGTTGGTAACAGTCCCTCTGTTCGATAGGCGTCGGCACCGCGGGATCTCTCACCCCCGCAGCGCCGCCCGCACCATCCGCGCCACCAGGTCGCCGTACTCGACCCCAGCGGCGGCGAACATCCGCGGTACCTGCGAGGCCGCGGTCAGCCCCGGCATCGTATTGACCTCGTTCAGCACCGGCCCCTCGTCGGTGAGGAAGAAGTCCATCCGCGCGACGCCGGCACAGCCGAGCGCGTCGAACACGGCGATCGCCGCGCGCTTCAGCGCCGAGGTCTGGGCGGCATCGAGCGCCGCCGGCACCTCGAAGCGGGCAGTGCCGTCGTACTTCGTCGCCGTGTCGAACAGCCCGGTCGCGTGGATCTCGAGCGGAGGCGCCGCCCATCGGATGCCGCCTGCCTCTCGCAGCACGGCCACATCGATCTCCCGCCCCTGCACGACCTCCTCCACCAGGATCCGCGAGTCGAACCGCGCCGCGAATCTGAGCGCGACGAGCAGTTCACCCTCCTCCCGCACGAGGCTCACGCCGTAGCTCGATCCCGCGGACACGGGCTTCACGACGACCGGGCCGTCGAACTCGACGTCGCCGATGTCGGATGCCGCGACGAGCCGTCCCCTCGCAGTGCGCAGCCCAACGGCATCCGCGACCAGCTTCGTGGCCCATTTGTCCATGCCGATGGCGCCGGCCCGCAGCTCCGACCCGACCACCCGCACCCCCGCGAGCGCGCACAGTGCGGCGAGCGCGCCGTCCTCACCGAGGGCGCCGTGCACCGCGGGGAAGACGACCTCGGCCCAGGCGAGCAGCGGCAGCGCCTGCGTGAGCGATGCCACCGGAGTGTCACCAAAAGGGAGGCCGTCGGCCCGCCAGATGCCGTCACGGTCGATCGTCACGCAGCGCACCTCGTGGTCACCCATCCGCAGCGCTGCAGCGACCGCCGAGGCGGATGCGAGCGAGACGTCGTGCTCAGCGTTCTGTCCGCCGCCGATCACCAGCACACGTGTCATCATCCGATGCTCCGCTGCACACGGGTGCCGATGCCGGTCACGATCGTGTGGGGGATCGTCCCCGCCCACCTGGCCCATTCCTGCACCGACGGCACTGCTCCACCCTCGGGTCCGAACACGGTCGCGGTCGTCCCCCGCAGCACCTCGACCTCACCGGTGTCGACCACGATCTGATCCATCGAGACCCGACCGACGATCGGATGCCGCCTCCCCTCGATCTCGATCCCCGCTCCTCCCGACAGCTCGCGCGGGATGCCGTCGGCGTACCCGACGCCGATCACGCTGACGTGGGTCGCCCGTTCCGTGACGAACACCCCGCCGTATCCGATCGCCGTCCCCCGCGGCACGAATGCGCTCTGCACGACGGATGCCGTCAACCGCGACGCCCCGGTGAGGGCGACGCTCTCCGATGGGTCGATCCCGACGAGCCCGGCGCCGACGCGCACCATCCCGAAGTGCGTCGCCGGATCGGTGAGCGCGCCGGAGGTCGCAGCGAGATGCACCAGCACCGGACCGAAGCCAGCTCGCAGCACGGCATCCCGTGCCTGCCGCATCCGCAGCACGGCCGGGGCGTTCGCCCCCGGATCGCCCTCATCCGCACGCGGCAGATGGCCCATCACCCCGACGACCTCGATCCGGCCGGCGGCTGCGCGAGCGACCTCGAGCAGCTCGCGCCAGTCCTCGACGGGGACGCCGCCTCGACACATGCCGGTATCGACATGGAGATGCGCGCGCACCGGCTCGACCGCGTCCGCGACGAGCTCCCGCAGCTCGTCGACCGAACCGACCGCGATGTCGATGCGATGCCGCGCGGCCACGCAGGCGTCCGCCCCGGCGGGGTTCAGCCACGAGAGGATCGGCACCTCGATGCCCGCCTCGCGCAGCGCGACCGCCTCGGCGACGTCAGTCACGCCGAGCCACGTCGCGCCGGCGGCGAGCGCCGACTCCGCGACCACGAGCGCCCCATGCCCGTAGCCGTCGGCCTTGACGACCGCCATGATGCGAGCACCCGTCGCCTCCCGCACCCGATGCACGTTCGCGGCGACCGCATCCGGCATCGTCGTCAGCGTCGGCGCATGCAGCCGCGAGAGCGTCACGCGCGACGGCTCGAGCACCCCGGTCATCGCTGCATCCTCGGGTCTTCGGTGGGGTCCGCGTACATCTCGGGGCATCCGTCGTTCACGGCATCCGGTCGCAGCTCGTAGTGCCACGACTCGTTGCCGTAGATCTGGCAGAGCCCGTACCGAGCTCCACGCTGGGCGAGCCAGTCGAGCGTCGGCAGCGGGCCGAGGTCGACCGCGTCGCCCGAGACGTGTGCCGAGGTCGCGGCACTGGCGACCCAGCGCGACGCCTCCTCCTCCGAGCCGTACTGCACGACCGCGTCCTGCAGCATCCGCTCCTGCAGCGCCGGCGACCGCCACCCGCTGTTGACCAGCAGCACGACGCCGTCGGCCTGCGCATCCGTCGCAGCCCGCTGCAGGGCTTCGAGCAACGAGGGGTCGAGGTTCCCGACCGCCACCCGATCGGTGTCGAACACGGTCGGCTGGTCGCCGTCGCGGATCACGCCGTCGGCCTCGCTCGGCGCGAGCACGGACCCGTCGATCTCTCCGGTCGGTCCGCCGGGAGGCGCCTGGTGTCCCGCGAAGCCGATCGCTGAAGCGGCGGAGAGGGACTGCTGCACGGCGAGCGCGACGATCGCGGCCACGGCGAGCAGCACGGCGACGACGACGAGGCGTCTGGCGTGATGCGTCCGCCCGGCACTGGGGATGCTGATGGTGTTCATGCGTCCAGTGCAGCCACCCGGCTGTTGCCGGGGCGTATGCCGTTTTCCATATGCTCCCGATATGCGCGGGTGCGTAGGATCACAGCCATGCGTGTGCTGATCGTCGAGGACGAGCCCTACCTCGCCGAAGCGGTTCGCGACGGACTGCGCCTCGAGGCGATCGCCGCCGACATCGCGAACGACGGAGACACCGCGCTCGAGCTGCTCGGCATCAACGCATACGACCTGGCCGTGCTCGACCGCGATGTCCCCGGCCCGAACGGCGACGAGATCGCGCGGTGGATCGTGGCCTCCGGCAGCGGCATCCCGATCCTCATGCTCACCGCGGCCGACCGGCTCGACGACAAGGCCTCAGGGTTCGAGATCGGCGCCGACGACTACCTCACGAAGCCCTTCGAGCTGCGCGAGCTGGTGCTGCGCCTGCGAGCCCTCGACCGGCGACGGCAGCGCTCCCGTCCTCCGGTGCTCGAGATCGCGGGGCTGCGGCTCGATCCGTTCCGCCGCGAGGTCTATCGTGATGACCGCTACGTCGCCCTCACCCGCAAGCAGTTCGCGGTGCTGGAGGTGCTGGTCGAGGCCGACGGCGGGGTCGTCAGCGCCGAGGAGCTGCTCGAGCGGGCATGGGACGAGAACGCCGATCCGTTCACGAATGCCGTGCGCATCACGGTGTCGTCGCTGCGCAAGCGGCTGGGCGAACCCCGGCTGATCCTCACGGTTCCGGGCGTCGGCTACCGCATCGAGACGGATGCCGATGCCTAGGCGCCGCGGGATGAGCGCCCGCCTCAAGCTCACGCTGAGCTATGCGGGCATCGTCGTGGTATCCGGCATCCTGCTGATGGCGGCCGTCGTCTTCTATCTGCTGCGCTATGTGCCCGATACCGTCGAGGTCTTCCCCAACCGCTCCGACCTGACCAGGGCGTTCGTCCCCGTCGCGCTGATCGCGATGCTCGTGCTGCTCGCGATCGGGCTCGTCGGCGGGTGGATCCTGGCGGGACGGATGCTCGCGCCGCTCGACCGCATCGGTGCGGCAGCCCAGCTCGCGACGGAGGGATCGCTCTCCCACCGCGTCGCGCTGGAGGGGCCCCGCGACGAGTTCCGCGATCTCGCCGACATCTTCGACTCGATGCTCGAGCAGCTCGAGGCGCACGTCGCCGAGCAGCAGCGGTTCGCTGCAAACGCATCGCACGAGCTCCGGACCCCGCTCACCACCTCGCAGGCGCTGCTCGAGGTGGCCCGCACCGATCCCGAGCGCGACGTGGATGCGCTCATCTCACGTCTGCAGGAGGTCAACACGAGGGCGATCGAGCTCACCGAGGCGCTGCTGCTGCTCAGTCGCGCCGACCGCCGGTCGTTCGCCAGGGAGTCCGTCGATCTGTCGCTCCTCGCGGAGGAGGCGACCGAGGCGCTGCTGCCGCTCGCCGACCGACGCGGCGTGACCGTCGAGGTCTCGGGGGTCGCTGCCATCACGCTCGGCTCGACGGCACTGCTGCAGCAGCTGGCGACGAATCTCGTGCTCAACGCGATCGTGCACAACCTGCCGTTCGGCGGCCAGGTCGCTGTTCGCACGCACGTGCAGCCGCAGGCCCTGGCGCTCGTGGTCGAGAACACCGGACCGGTCGTCCCCGCACACCTCGTGGCGACGCTGATCGAGCCGTTCCAGCGAGGCGTCGAACGCACCCGCAGCGACGATCACGTCGGCGTCGGCCTCGGCCTCGCGATCGCGGAGCGCATCACCAGGGCGCACGGCGGCTCGCTCGTGCTGACGCCCCGGCTGGACGGCGGACTGATCGTGACGGTGTGGCTGCCGCATCCGTCTCCGTCCCCCGGGCCGTAGGCGCGGCATCCACCGCCCCTGTCCTCGTCCGCGCGAACGCCGCAGGGTACCTCTGTCCTCGTTCGCGCACGCGCTGCAAGGAGATGCGCGCGCCGCAGGGAGATATCGACGGATTCTCCGTGCGGTGCGCACATCTCCCTGCGAAACGGATACGGATGCTGGAAGCGGATGCCGCCGGTCAGGCGACCTGCGAACCCCGCAGCGCCGCGAGCTCACGGCCGTAGGCGACGGCATCCGTCTCGGCGTTCTCCTTGAGCTCGCGCGCGGTGTCGGCGAAGGCGTCGAGCGCCGGGTTCACGCCGACGAGCGTGAACGGACGCTGCACGACGCGCAGATCGAGACCCCAGACGTCCTCGAGCACGCGGCGCAGCCATCCCGTCGAGTGGTCCCAGCCCTCCTTCGGGGTGCCCGGCGCGTAGTTGCCGCCGAGCACGGTGACCAGTGTCGCCGGCTTGCCCTGCAGCGCGGTACCGGTCGGGTTGATCCGCTCGTCGGTGTAGGCGAGGTCGAACCAGGTCTTGAAGTGCTGCGAGACGCCGTAGTTGTACAGCGGCACGGCGAAGAGCAGTGCGTCGGCGCCGATGAGCTCGTCGGCGAAGGTCGTGGCGAGGGCGCGGGCCTCGTTCTGACGCTCGGTGCGCTGCGCGACGTCGATGAAGCCGGAGGTCACGGCGTCTGCCCAGGCGGTCGCCGGCACGGGCTCGGCCGCCACGTCGCGTCGGGTGACGGTCGAGTCGGGATGGGATGCCGTCCACTCGGCTTCGACGAGGTCGGCGAGTGCACGACTGGCGGACGACGCGGGCAGGATGCTGGCATCCAGGCGGAACAGGGACATGGCAAACCTCTCATTTTCGTAGTCACTAGGTTTTTCTTAGCGGCAACGGTTAACGTAGCATGACTAAGATGGACGCATGCCCGAGGTGGAGCACGAACTGCACCAGTGCGACGCGGCCGTCACACTGGCCTTCAGCGTGCTCGGCAAGCGCTGGAACGGGATGATCGTGTCGTCGCTCGGCGGCGGCCCATCGACCTTCGTGGCACTGCGCCGCGCGGTCGCCGGCATCAGCGACACCGTGCTCTCCGATCGGCTCGCCGAGCTCGCGGATGCCGGGCTCGTCGCCCGCACCGTCGAAGCAGGCCCTCCGGTGACGGTGTCGTACGCGCTCACCGAGGGCGGACAGGGGCTGCTGCCGATCCTCGATCAGCTCGGCGCCTGGGCATCCGTCAACCTCGACAGGCCGACCCCGTGAGCGAACTGCGACCCCGCCGCGCATGGTGGATCCTGCTGGTGGTCGGCGCCGACATGCGGGCGGCGCGGCCGCGGCATCCGATCGCCTGAGCCGCCCGGTCGACGCGCGCGGCCTGCAGGGAGATGTGCGACCTGCAGGACGAATCGCCGTCACATCGCCTTGCATTCGGCCAATCACCCTGCAACGCGCACGCCGCACGTCTGCGCACGCGCACGCCGCACGACACGCACAGGCGCACGCCGCGCGACAGCCGCAGGCCGCGCAGCGACTCACCAGGGACTGGGCTCGTAGTCCTTCAGGAACACGCCCTGCACGTCTTCGCCTGCCTCGCCGCGCACGATCGGGTCGTACACGCGGGCGGCGCCGTCGACCAGGTCGAGCGGGGCGTGGAAGCCCTCTTCGGCCAGGCGCACCTTCGTGTAGTGCGGGCGCTCGTCGGTGATCCAGCCGGTGTCGACGGCCGTCATCAGGATGCCGTCGGTCTCGAGCATCTCGCCTGCGCTGGTGCGGGTGAGCATGTTCAGTGCGGCCTTCGCCATGTTCGTGTGCGGGTGGCCCGGCCCCTTGTAGCGACGAGAGAACTGGCCTTCCATGGCTGACACGTTCACGACGTACTTGCGGCGGGAATCGGATGCCGCCATCGATGCCCGCAGGCGGCTGATCAGCAGGAACGGTGCCGTCGTGTTCGCGAGCTGCACCTCGAGCATCTCGAGCGGATCGACCTGATCGATCGACTGCACCCAGCTGTTCACCGTGTTCACGTCCGGCACGAGGCCGCCTGCATCGATCGCGGTGCCGTCGGCATGCTTCTGCAGCGACGACGACCCTGGCGCCATCGCGAGGCGCGCGAGGTCCTCGGCCGTCAGCGCCTGGCCGCCCTGCTCGGCGACCGTGCCGCCGAGGGCTGCGACCGACAGCAGCGGGTGCGAGTCGACCGAGGCCTGCAGCGCCTGCGGGTGGGGGTCGACGGTGTGTCCGAAGGTCTCCATCTCGGGCAGCGGGCCGTCCGGGAGCGGCTGCAGTTCGGCATCCGCCAGCAGCGAGTACGAACCGGGCGAGCGACGAACGGTCTGCGCCGCGTTGTTGATCAGGATGTCGAGCGGCCCCTGTGCTGCGACCGAGTCGGCGAGACCGATCACCTGGGCGGGATCGCGCAGGTCGATGCCGACGACGCGCAGCCGGTGCAGCCAGTCGGCCGAGTCGGGCAGCGCCGAGAAGCGGCGCACGGCATCGCGAGGGAAGCGCGTCGTGATCGTGGTGTGCGCGCCGTCCCGCAGCAGCCGCAGCGCGATGTGCATGCCGATCTTCGCGCGGCCGCCGGTGAGCAGCGCCCGCTTGCCGGTGAGGTCGGTGCGGGCGTTGCGCTTGCCGTGGCTGAAGCGGGCGCAGTCGGGGCAGAGCTGGTGGTAGAACGCGTCGACCTGCGTATACGGCTGCTTGCAGATGTAGCAGTTGCGCGGCTTCAGCAGCTCGCCCGCGATCGGGGCGTCGACGACGCTGGTCGCGAGGTCGTGTCCGCGCGTCTCGTCGTCGATGCGGTCGGGTGCGCCGGTGGCTGTGCGGGCGACGACGGCCTTGTCGGCTTCGGCGATCGCATCGCGGATCTCCTTGCGCCGAACGCGCTTCACCGCCTTGAACATCGCGGCGGTCGCATGGCGGACGGCGACGAAGTCCGGGTGCTCGTTGTCGATCTGGTGCAGCTCCGACAGCACTCGCAGGGTGGTCGCGAGGTCGTCGGGGTCGACGCCGGGCCCCGGGTCGGCTGGAGCAGCGGACTCGTCTTGCGGGTCCAGGGACTCGTCTCCTGGGTCCCTGAGCTCGTCGAAGGGTCCAGGTGCGTCGGTCATTGTCCCGATTTTACGCGAGTGTGCTGGGGGTTCGCGATGGACGCATGACCGCCGGGCGCGCAGACTGTCCCCATGACCGCTCCCGACCCGCACCTGCTCGGCCCAGGACTCCTGCCGACGCCGTTCACCGCCGATGAGATCCGCGACGCCACCGGGCGCGGAAAGACCATCAGGCTGCTCCTCGAGGGATCGGACGGCCCGCTCGGCGAGCATGTCAATCACTTCAGGGAGACGGATGCCGAAGGCGCCACGCTCGACCGGTGGGCCGCCGACGACCCGAAGGAGGTCGTGTCGAACCGGGTGACCTGGGCGGAGCTGCAGGGTCACGCCGCGTTCGATGCGGCGACGACGAGCGTGTCGACGGTGTCGCTGTCGTCGCCGCTCGGCGAGCTGACCTGCCGACGGTACGACACCGATGACGGGGTGTTCTGGTTCTCGATCGCCCATCCGGGGATGCCGGTGCAGTACGAGTCCGACGGCATGCGCACCACCGTGCTGAGCATCCAGCCCGACTGACGGCATCCGCCGCCCCACCAGCCCACCCCGGCCCACCGGCCCGCCGCCCACCCCGGCCCACCGGCCCACCTGGCCGCCGCCCCACAGGCCAGCAGCCCCCAGCCCACCCACCCCGTCACGATCTGCGGCCCCGCTCACGTTTCGCGGGCGTATTCAGGCAGAGCGTCCGCTGATCGTGACCGGGTCCGCGAATCGTGACGCTCAGACGCGCGAGAGGGCGGGCCGGATGCTCCCGACCCGCCCTCCCGGACCTCAGTGCCCGGCGCCGCCGACCACCACGAACTCGTTCGGCACGACGTCGAGGGTCGTGTCAGCGACCACCTCGCCGGAGTGCAGGTCGACCGCGAGGATGCGGTTGCTCGCGGGCTCGGTCACGTAGGCGAGATCGCCGACGACCCGCAGACCTGGGTGCGGCTGCTGCCACTCGCTCGGGCTCTCCCACGGTTCGATCACATTCCACGACTCCTGCACCGCACCCGTCTCGTCGAGCACGTTCAGCGTGCCGTCGGAGCCGAGCACGATGATGTCGTCGTGCGCGTCACGGCCGACGCCGCGCCAGGTGTACTCGACGCCCTCGGGCAGGTCGACGACCGACAGCGTCTGCGCGTCCGTGTCGATCAGGGCGAGCTGCGACAGCAGGTACCCCTCGGAGTCGGGGTCGGCGTTGTAGTCGGCGACCGCGATCGGGCTCGTCTCGGTCACGTAGGCGTTACCGGAGCGGCCGTAGGCATCCGGGGCGGCGAGCTTCGTGAACGCCCCGTCTGCGAACAGCAGCACGCCGTCCTCGCAGCCGAACATCACGACCTCTCCCTTCAGCGCTCCTTCGCCGTGCACGCTCGGGCACTCCTCGTTGCGAGCGATCTCGGCGCCGGACGCATCGAGCAGCCGGACGCCGGTGCGGGCATCCGACGTGCCGATCGTCGACAGCGTGGTGCCGTCGGACAGCTCGATCGCGACGCCGTGGTGAGCGGCCTCCGAGGTGATCGTGTCGTACTCGGGCAGCGTGCCGGTGCCGACCGCATCCGTGTCGAACACGCGCACGTCACCGGTGCCGTCGTCGAACAGCGCGGTGCGTCCCTCATGCGGGGTGACGTGGCCGGCGGCGGCGGCCTCGAACACCTCGCCGGTGAACTCGACCGTGTCGCTCACGAGTCCGGTGTCGAGCAGATGGAAGCCGTCGGCCGCAGTGACGAACACGTGGCCGTCGTGGTCGCCGGCGCCGTTCACACGCAGGAAGCCGTCGAGCTCCACCCCGCCGATCTCATCGAGGGTCTCGCCGTCGAGCACGAGCACCCCGCCGTCGTAGGTGATCGCGACGCGGGTGTCTCCCTCGTGCGCTGCGTGATCCGCTGGAGCTTCGGAACCGTCGGATGCCGGGGTCGTGGCGGTCGCGCATCCGGCGAGCGCGATGACGGCGAGTGCGCCGACGGCGCCGACCGCGAGGCGGCTGCGTGCAGGTCTCTTCATTGGGTTCTCTCTCTTCAGGGGTGAGGGTGCGCGGATGCGCGCGACGGATGCTCCGTCGAGGTCTGGGTCAGCCGACCTGCTGCACGAACCAGGGGTCGAGGTCGGTGAAGGTGCGGGCGAGCCGGAGGTCGTCGGTGTGGTCGAGCTCGTACACGGCTCCGGCGGCGGGGTCGGTCAGGTACGCATGCCGGGCGTCGACGATCAGCTGCAGGCGATCGAGGGATGCCGGATCGGCGAGGGATGCTGCGACGAGCGGCTCGGTGCGGGCGAGCACCGCGCCGTCCTGCCCGATGATCAGGGCGCGACCCGCGGCATCCACCGCGATCGTTCGACTCTCGTCGTCTCCGACGGCGACCGCGCGGAGCAGCGGCACCTCGGAGGGGAGGAGCGTCCAGGTGCGCTGACGGACGTCGAGCAGCCAGGCGCCCTGATCCCCGGTGACGCCGGCGAGATCCGGGCGGCCGGTTCGACCGGCGAGTGCAGCCGCCGTCGACGCCCCCGGCGGGGTGGGGATATGCTCGCCCGCGACCGCGCCGCCGACCTCGCGGGTGAACAGCACGGCCCCGTCCGCACAGGTGAAGACCGCGCCGACGCGGGTGATGTCGGCATCCGAGACGCCGGCGCACGGCACCCCGGATCCGGAGATGAGGTCGCCCGAGTCGTCATGCACCTCGATCGCACCGCCGCTCGGCACGAGCAGATGTCCGGCGAACGCGAGCACCGGTCCATCCGCCCCGATGTCGACGCGGACGGCGTTCTCGAGCGAGAGGTCTTCGTGCGGGAGGACGACGACATCGCCGTCGAACTGCACGGTCGCGGACTGCTCGCCGGCGTGCACCTGGACCCCGGCGCCGTCGATCGAGCCGATCGGGCCGGCGTCGCCCCGGAACGAGTGCGTGTGGTCGCCGTGCGGCACGGTCCATCGCGCGCTGTCGATCACGTCGACCGTCGAATCGTGGGCGACGAAGATCAGGCGGCCGTCGCTGTCGATGCGCTCGACGCCGGTGCTCGGCTCGGCGAGAGGCGTGCGCTGCTCGGTCTCGAGGTCGAGCAGGGTGACGGCGCCGTCGGCGTCAGCGATCACCAGTGCGAGGGCTGGAGCCGAGACCTCGGCGGCACTGCCTGCGCCGACATCGTGGGCGTCGGTCGTCGCCTCTGCTGCGGGGGCAGGTCGAGCATCCGATGCGCATGAGGTGATGCCGAGCACGGCGACGAGCAGCCCGACGTGGAGCGGGAGGAGGCGGAGTCGAGGAGATCTCATAGGTTTCTCAGCTTATTGATAATGATTCTCAGAATCAACTCGATGGCACTCACCACATCCGGGACCCGCCCGGCCGCGGTCCTCTCCGAACGTCGGCACCCCGGCGTAGGGTCGCATCATGAGCAGCGCATTCGGAGAACACCGCGGAGTCGTCCCCTCGTATCTGCTCGCGCGCCTCGCCGAGTCGGGTCGGTTCCCGAAGGCAGCGGCGGCCGCGCGACAGACCCTGACCGCAGGTCGCCCACCGTTCCGGGCGCGCCTCGACCTCTCGATCGACGAGAACGGCGACCTCGTGGCGCAGCTCTCCGATGCCCCGAACCGCACCATCAGCGACGCTGCGAACACGCAGACGCTGCCGGGTGCCGTGGTGCGCAGCGAAGACGACGCCCCGGTCGCCGACGAGGCGGTGAACCAGGCGTTCGACGGCCTCGGCGCGACGTTCGAGCTGCTGCTCACGGCGTTCGGCCGCAATTCGCTCGACGATGCCGGCGCCCCGCTCGATGCGACCGTGCACTACGGCGTCGACTACGACAACGCCTTCTGGGACGGCGAGCGCATGGTGTTCGGCGACGGTGACGGCGAGGTCTTCCAGCACTTCACGGCGTCGACCACGGTGATCGGCCACGAGCTGGCGCACGGCGTCGTGCAGCACACCGCGAACCTCGAGTACCAGGGGCAGCCGGGTGCGCTGAACGAGTCGATCGCCGACGTGTTCGGTGCGCTCACCGAGCAGTACCTGCTCGGCCAGACCGCTGCGCAGGCCACCTGGCTGATCGGCGCCGAGATCTTCACGGATGCCGTGCAGGGCGCGGCGCTGCGCTCGATGATCGAGCCCGGCAGCGCCTACGACGACGACGAACTCGGCAAGGATCCGCAGCCGGCCCACATGAGCGACTTCGTCCGCACGACGGAGGACAACGGCGGCGTGCACATCAACTCCGGCATCCCCAACCGCGCGTTCGCGCTGCTCGCGATCGACCTCGGCGGCAATGCCTGGGAGGGCGCGGGAACCGTCTGGTACCGCGCGCTGACCGGCGGACTCTCGAGCACCGCCACGTTCACCGAGTTCGCCGACGCGACGGTCGCCGCCGCGTCGGCGATCGACCCCGCCACGGGAACAGCCGCTCGACGCGCGTGGACGACCGTGGGAGTCTATGACGATGAGCGAGTCCCCTCCACCGACTGACGCAGACGTCGTCATCGCGGTGGTGCGCACCGGCGGCATCGCCGGGATCCGTCGCCGCTGGCGGGTCGAGGCCGAGCCCGCTGCCGCAGATCAGTGGATCACGCTCATCGAGAGCTGCCCGTGGGACGACGACACGGACGCCACGACCGGCGCCGACCGCTTCGTGTGGAGCATCCGCGTGCGCACTCCGTCGGAGCGCCGCGAACGCGAGCTGCCGGACTCGGCGCTCGACGGACCGTGGCTCGCCCTGGTGCAGGCCGTGCGCGACGCGTCAAGACCGGCGAACTGACCCGGCATCCGACCGATCCGCGCGAATCCTGCCTGACCAGGCGGACGCGGGGTCACAATGGAGTCCATGGGACTGTTCCAGCATCGACCTGAAGAAGAAGAGAATCAGTGGACGCTGCCCTCTGAACCGCTCGAGCGCTCCGAGGCGGAAGTGCTCAGCACGGCGCCGGTGGTCGACCCGCTCGCGCTGGGACTCGGCTCGGGTGACGCGATCAGCTCGATCGTCTTCCCGGTCGCACCGCCGACCCCCGCCGCATTCTCAGTCGAGGACCGCCAGCCAGAGGATCCCGAGGATCCAGAGGCTGAGGATGCCGAGGACTGACCAGGGTCACTCCGCCGGCGTGACCGATCCGAGGTCGACGCGGGTGCGCGGCAGCGCCTCAGGATGCTCGCGCTGCAGCCAGGTCATGATCTTCTCGCGCACCTCGCAGCGCAGCGCCCACTGATCGTCGGAGTCCTTCGACGACATCACGAACCGCACGGTGACGAAGCCGCCCTGCGCATCCGTCACGAGCGCGCTCGACGAGCGTCCGTCCCACGCCGACGACGCCTCGACGATGCGCCGGAACTCCGCACGCAGCGCGTCCATCGGCACCCGCCAGTCGAGGTCCATGAAGACCGTGCCGAGGATCTTGTCGGAGCGACGCGTCCAGGTCTCGATCGGCGTGGTCGTGAAGTAGCTGCACGGCACGACCAGGCGCCGCTCATCCCAGATGTAGACCACGACGTACGACAGGTTGATCTCGCCGATCCTGCCCCACTCGCCCTCGACCACGACCACGTCGCCGACCCGGATCGCATCCGTGAAGGCGACCTGCACGCCCGCGATGAGGTTGCCGAGGATCGACTGCGCCGCAAGACCGGCGATGATGCTCACGATGCCGGCCGAGGCGAGCAGGCTCGTGCCGACGGCCCGCATCTCGGGGAATGTGAACAGCACGGCGCCGAGCGCCAGCACGCCGATCGTCACCAGCACGAGCCGGTGGATCACGAGCAGCTGGGTGCGGCGGCGGCGTGCTTCCGGACCGACGAGCACGGTCTCCTCACGGGCGATCAGGCGCTCGAACCCGAACGAGACGGATGCCGCGAGCAGCCAGGATCCGGTGATGATCGTCGCGATCAGGAAGAGCCGAGAGGCCGCCGGCCACCAGGTCTGCGCCGCGGGCTCGGTGACCGAGCAGGCGATCCAGAGGGCGACCACGACGGTCGTCGCGATCATCGCGTTGCGATCTCGGCGGGCGAAGTCGCGCACCCACGCCAGGCGGCGACTGACGAGCGCCGAGATCAACGCCAACAGCACGAGCACCGCGGCGGCGCTGACGATCGAGATGGCGATCGCCGCCACCGTGCCGAGCCAGGAGTCCCATTCGAATCCGGAAGACATCCGTCCACCATAGGTGCGGCACGTGAACGACGCGAATGCCCGGGCATCCGGCTCGGGCGTGTGCGCTTCGGTCGGCCGGATGCCGGGTATTCGGCCGAGCGAAGCGCACAAGGCCGAGTGAGGCGCACGGCTGCCGACGCGCGCGGGTCGGGCGGGACGCGCCGCCGCGGCTACGGTTGAGGGATGACGATCACCGCCGCCGCAGACGGCTCAGCGCTGGGCAACCCCGGCCCCAACGGCTGGGCCTGGTACATCGACGACGACAACTGGGCTGCCGGCGGCTCGCCGCACGGCACGAACAATCAGGGCGAGCTGCAGGCCGTGCTCGAGCTGCTCAAGGCCACCGCGGTGTCGGACGACAAGCTGCACATCTGGTGCGACAGCCGCTACGTGATCGACTCCGTGACGAAGTGGATGCCGGGCTGGAAGCGCCGCGGCTGGCGCAAGTCCGACGGTGGCCCCGTGCTGAACCGCGACCTGCTCGAGGGCATCGACGAGGCCATGCGCGGACGCGACGTCGAGTTCTCGTGGGTCAAGGGCCACGCCGGCGACGACCTGAACGAGGCCGCGGATGAGCGCGCCAACGCCGCCGCAACCGCGTACAAGAACAAGCAGGAGCCGCGACGCGGACCCGGATTCACCCTGGGCGAGACGGATGCCGCCGCGGCCGATCCATCGTCGGCCCCGTCCGCGGCATCCGCCCCAGCGGCATCCGCGCAGCCACCCGCCCCGGCATCCGCCGCGCAGCCACCCGCCGCGCAGCCACCCGCCGCAGCGCAGCCCGCGCAGCTCTGGGCCGACCCGTCCGATCTGCTCGACGGCCTCGACTCCCCGGCATCCGACGAGCGTGTCGAACTGCGACTCGCCCTCTCCGGCGATGAGCTCGCTCGCCTGCGCGACCTCGCCGAGGCGCAGGGCGTCTCGCTCGAAGAGGCGCTCCGCCGCCTGATCTGAGCCCGAGGCCCCGCGCGTCCTGCAGGACCGACGGCGATCTGCACGACGAATCGCCGGCGAACCGGCAGACCGGGCGCGCGTACACTCGCACCATGTCTTCTGCCGCACGCACGATCGGCCGCGTCTTCCTGGGGTCAGCCCTGGTGTTCGCCGGCGTCTCGCACCTCACGTTCGCCCGCCGCGAGTTCCAGGCGCAGGTGCCTGAGTCGGTGCCGCTCGATCCCGACGTGACCGTGCTCGCGTCCGGCGCCGTCGAGATCGGCCTCGGCTCCGCGCTCCTGTTCGCGAAGCGTCGCCGCCGCACGGTCGGCACGATCGCCGCCCTCTTCTTCGTGGCGGTGTTCCCCGGCAACCTCGCCCAGTGGATGCACCACCGCGACGGCTTCGGACTCGACACCGAGATGAAGCGGTTCGTGCGGCTGTTCTTCCAGCCCGTGCTCGTCGCGCTCGCCCTGTGGTCGACGCGGAGCGCACGCCGCTGAGGCCGACCGCTCCCCCGAAGCTGACGCCGACGCCGAGCAGGCGTCCGTAGACTCGGCTGATGGAATGGACGGCGATGCGACGGTGAAGGCGCGTACCGTCTTCGGCCTGCTGCGCCTCAGCGCGGCCGCACTGTGCCTCGTCGCCCTGATCCACCGCCTGGCCTGGGGTCTCGCCTCGAACACGATCGCGAGCCAGAACTTCTTCGCGTATCTGACGAATCAGTCGAACATCCTCTTCGTCGGGCTGCTGATCGCCGCAGGTGTCATCGCGCTGCGGCGCGACCGAGATCCGCGCTGGCTCACCGTGGCGCTCGCGATGGTGCTGACCTGGACCATCACGGCCGGACTCGTGTTCGCCTTGCTCGTGTGGCAGGCGGGGCTTCGCGGCATCCGCATCGACGTGCCCTGGTCGGATCAGGTGCTGCACTTCTGGCTGCCGGCGTGCACCGTGATCGCCTGGGCGCTCGCGCCCGGACACCGCCGCGTGCCGTGGCGCGTGATCCCGGCCACCCTCGCCTATCCCCTGCTCTGGGGCGCGTTCACGATGGTCCGGGGTCCGCTGATCGGCTGGTACCCGTACTACTTCCTCGACCCTCGGCAGGTGAGCGGACCGGCCGAGTTCCTGACGTCGTCCGGCATCGCGCTGGCGACCTTCGCGGTGGTCGCGACGGCGCTGGTCGGGATCAGTCGGATGCCGGAGCCGAAGCGGCTGCGGCAGGAGCAGCGTGCACGGAAGCCGGATGCCGCACCGGCGAGCAGTCCTGAGCGCTCCCGCGTGGGCGCGACTCAGGCGTAGGGCGTCAGCGACGCGAGCGCTGCCTCGACGGCATCCGCGTCGTCGAGCTTGGCGAATTCCTCGGCCGCGGCGCCGCCGACGATGCCCACGAGCACGTTCTCGCCGGTGGCCGGGCGCAGGTTCACCCAGGTGCGGATCAGCGCGTCGCCCCCGACCGTGTGCCAGAGCGCAGCATCCGATTCGCCGAAGGGCTCGTCGAACCGCAGCCAGATCGTCTCGATCGCACCCATCCCGAGCGCGGCGATCGCACCGCGGTTCGCGAAGGGGAGCGGCGGGTCGAAGTCGATGCCGCGCTGCTGCAGCACGCCGAGCGGCACGGTGAGCACGACGCGGTCGAACGACAGCGCCTCGCCGGTTCCGAGCCGGACGCTGACGCCGGTGTCGTCGTAGGCGAGTCCGGCGACGGGCGAGGACAGGCCGACCTTGACCCCGTCGAGGGCCTGCTCGACGAACGGAGCGAGCGCATCGCGGGCGCCTTTCTGCTCGCCGAAGGCGAGTATCGGCGGGAACCAGCTGGAGAGCTGGTCCGCATCGGCGCCGGCATGCGTGGCGAGGAACGAGAGCAGGGCGGCGGTCGCGGGGTCGGCAGGGTCGCCGCCGGCGGCCGTCAGGGCGTCGGCGAGTGTGGAATCCTCTGGCGCGGTCTGCGCTGCGGTGATCGCAGTCCGCAGCGGCTCCTCGCTGACGGGGTCGATCTCGCCCTCGGGCGAAAGCCACTGCGCACCGGCGAGGTCGACGATGCCGACGTCGGTGCCGCTCAGGCGGTCGAGCAGGTCGGCATCCGCGTCGCCGAACAGCCAGGCGCCGAGCTGCACGGGCATCGGCCAGGAGTCGTCGGAGACCGAATGCACGCGTCCGCCCACGCGGTCGCGGCCCTCGAAGACGGTGACCTCCATGCCGGCGGAGACGAGCTGGGCGGCGGCGGTCGCTCCGGCGAGGCCGGCGCCGACCACGGCGATCCGGTCGCCGCGGTCGGCCCGATCGCGGATCTCGTCGACGACGCGTTCGCCAGAGCGGATCGCGCCGCGCATCGTGCCTGGCTCGTCCTCGTCCGTCGCCTCGCCGGCGAAGAAGAGGCGGTCGTTCACCGGGGTCGCGAGTGCCGCACGGGTACCGGCGATCACGCCGACCGGGGTGAAGCTGGCGGCTCCCATGGCGAAGGGATCGCTGCTCCAGGCGCTGCGCACGGTCGCCGCGGGCACGGGGACGCCACCCTCGGGGTTCGGCGTACGCGTCGGGGTCGGCGTGGGCGAAGGTCCAGGCGTCGGTTCGGGGGTGCACGACGCGAGCAGCACCGAGACAGCCCCGGCGCCGGCGCCCAGAAGCAGAGTGCGGCGAGTGATCCTCATCGTCCCGCCACTGTATCTCGCCGCGCCGTCCGGTGCCCGACAGCGGGGTGTGCATGCCTCGGCGAGAACGGCGTCGGCACACGCAGAATCGGCCGGTTCCGTGGGGAACCGGCAGATTCTTGCCGCGGTGTGCACGGCGACGCTCGCGCGCCGGACGGTCAGACCGAGAGCAGCTCGCGCTCGAGACGGGCGTACGAGGTCTCCATGCCGTCGGCCATGCCCGTGGAGAGGATCATGTCGCGCGTCTCCTTGTCGGGGTACTCGATGAAGAGCGTGATCAGGGTCGCGCCGTCCTCCTCGTACAGGTTCAGGTCGTTCAGCGTCTCGACCGGCATGCCGATCATCCGCTCGGTCTGCACCGAACGCCGCGGGGCGTCGATCAGCAGCGCCTCACCCTCGAAGCCGAACGGCTGGCCCTCGGTGTCGCCCACCGGTGCCCACGAGGTCCGGTAGGTCTGGCCGACCTCGGTGGCGACGACGCACTCCGTCATCTCCCAGCCGTCGGGGCCGAGCAGCCACTGCTGCATGAGCTCCGGCTCGTTGTGGGCGCGCCAGACCAGGTCGCGCGGACCCTCGACCAGCCGCGTGATGCGCACGTGCGTGTCATCGAGGAGTTCGACGTTCGTGCCCTTGCCCTGCGCGTAGTCGCGGAGGTCCTGCAGCACGGCGTCGAGCTGGCTCATCGCGAGCTTCGTGCCTTCGACGGCGCCCATGGCGACGACCTGCTCGAGCGCCTCGAGCGACGCGAAGTAGCTCGTGTTGACCATGCGCGTGCCGGTCTCGGACGGAGCGAACGTGAATGTCATCCGCATCGAGGGCAGATCAGGGTTCGGGTTTCCGTCCTCATCGGCGAACGCGTCGAGCACCGTGAACGTGCGCGGGCCATCGATCTCGAGGAACTCCCACGTGCCGGAGGCCTTCTCTCCGCGGGGTCCGTTCATCGTGTAGTCGGCCTTGCCGCCGACCGTGTGGTCCCACTTCGTGAATGTGGCCGGCCATCCTGGAGGACCCCAGAATCGCTCGAGCTGCTGGGGGTCGGTGTAGGCGTTCCAGACGCGCTCGACGGGTGCGGCCAGGTCGGCGATGACCGTCATGGTCAGGTTGTCGGTGTCGGTGATGACGTCGGTGACAGGCATTGTCAGTCTCCTTGTTCAGTGCGTGGATCGGTGGTGTCGTCGTGCAGAGCCGGCTCGGCCAGCAGGTCGTCGAGTCGGGCGATGCGCGACCGCCACAGCTCTTCGTATCGGGCGAGGAGCGCCCTGGCGCGGGCGATCATCTCGGGGTTCGCGCGGACGAGCCGCTCGCGTCCCTCGGCGCGCTTGACGATGAGGTTCGCGGCTTCGAGCACGGCCACGTGCTTCTGCACCGCTGCGAACGACATCTCGTATTCGGAGGCGAGGGTCGAGACGGACTGCTCCCGTTCGATCGTCCGGCGCAGGATGTCACGCCGGGTCGACGTCGCCAGTGCGTGGAACACACGGTCGACCTCCGCTTCGCTCAGTTCTCTTTGTGCAACCATTTGGTTGTACGTTAGAACTGATCGGATGCCGTGTCAAGAGGTCGGTTGTGATTCGCGTCTTTAGATCGGACTAGACGCTTTACATCGGACTACACGAGCAGCAGCGTCAGGCCCACGCCTCTTCGCTGAGCAGCGGGGGCGACCGCCACGACCTTAATGAATAGGGGGCTAACCGGGCCTCGACCGGGCGTCACGATGCAGTACCCAACATGGATACTGTCAATCTCTGCGATGAGCACGGTCTCATCGTCGATTGTGTCGACATTCATCCGCACAGACCGGACGGTGATCGGCACACATACCGTTTGCAGGTCCTTCATGCGACGCCCGTCGGCGCCGGTCAGTTCGGCTCGGCGGATCGTAGTTTCGGAAGACGAGAGGTCGAACAGCCGCTTCTCCCAGTCGAGAAAAGGAAGATCCCGGTGGGGAGGGAATGTCGGTTCGAACTCGTCGAAGTCGATGTCGCTCGACGTTATAGGCCCGATGGAAGAATACTCCGTCGTCGGCACGATAGTCCTGCGAATCAGCCCGCCCAACGATGACGGCGCAGTACACGGAATCGTTCATGCGACGGTTAGCGCTGTTGATCTACCGGCAGGTGCTCGAGGTTATCTTCCCGCGCCGCTCAGCCTGCGATGTCCCGCCGGGCGTCGGCAGTTCGCAGCGCCAGACCCCGCCTGTAGTGTCATGTCATCGAACACTTGGCGATCAAGGAAGGTCGTTGCTTCGCTTTACATCGGGCTTAGTCCGGTTTCATCGCGATTCTGACATCCGATGTGTTGTCAGTCTCATCTGCTGTGCGAGCGACCCAGAGCGTGGTGAGCAGCCCCAGAGTCATCGGGGGGGGGATCGCTGACCGAGCTGTCGCCTCTCGGGACTGGTGATGTGTATGCCGTGAATTGGAACCGGCCCGCAAACGTGAAATGTGGCTGGGAGACGTACTCCATTTCTGGCTCATTTTCTGTAGTCAGAAAGGGGAGCAATCGTGGCCGTCGGTGCGTACTGTCGATCGCGTGCAAGAACCACGTGCACAGACTGGAGACTGTCAGAATGTTGAATGAAACCCATCGCCGAGTCGCACGCGTAGCCGCGGGGGCGGCTGTCGCCCTTTTCGCTGCATTAGCGTTTCCCCTCTCGGCCAGCGCCGCGTCCCCGCAGGTAGCTTCTGCGACGCAGTACCAACCAGTGACGACGACGACAGAAGACGTGAAGCTGGAAGGGTGCGACTCGAGCGACGCAACCCAGGCACGGTTGTGTGACGGGACTGAGACCGTGACTGAACAGCGGTTCACACTCGGGACAGATCAGGCCACGACGGTTGCCGACGAGCTTGATATGAACCGCGCTGAGACTTCCTCATTCGTCGCGAAGGCCGCAGCAGGCGCCGTGCAGGGCGCAACGTGGACCCACAGCTACTGGGCGGGTGCCGTCAAGGAGGTCCACACCGGTACTACCTACTGGGATGGCTCCTATGCCTGGGTTGGTACCTACCGCGGCCTGACCGGTGCGCACAATTGCGGCACGCAAGGCTCATTTGCCATCGGGGCGACCATATCTGACCGAAAGTGCCCAAAGCCGGGAGCATCGGCGAAGGCGGACTCCGTTGAGACGTTCAATGTTGCACTGGCCACACCGATCCCAGCAAGCTTCACCGTTGGCCTGCACAACGCGTACACCAAGGGCGGCGTCCGGTCGACGTGGCAGGTCGGCGGCTAGGCTGAAACCGACCCACACGGTGAGATCTCGCGGAGGCGATGATGAGACACGAACTGACTGCGAGGCGACGACAGTACCTGCAACAGGCAGCCGACTGGTTCTTCGCCTTGTGGGTCCTGCTCGTCATTGCCTCCGCCTGGATCTTCATTGGCGCCCCGTTGCTTGTTGCTCTCGCGTCACGGCTTACCCGTCTGAGGCAATCCCGGCGTAAGCAGATCTGGCTGTGGAGCATCGCTGCAGCCCTCACCCTGTACAACCTCCTACCGCTGTTCCTGTTCTGGTTTGGCCTGACCTTCAGCAGCGTCGAGGAGCAACGCTTCACTGTGAGCTGAGCGGCACAGACGAGCAGCCGTAGCCTCGATTCTCGCACTCGGTTGCCTCGCGCACCTGCCGTGGTCGCCTAGACAGCCGAGCCCCGTGCCGAGAACTGCGGCAGCACGTCGAGAGTGTTCCGCGTCGTCGTGTCGGCGGTCGTCCGCAGATGCTGCTTCCAATATCTCGTGGCTGGTGCGACGAACACATCCGCGGTCTGCCCGCCGACGCGAACGATGTACCGATACCGGCCCGCCTCGATGTCGCCGATCACACGTTCGATCGTGGCTTCCCAGCCCGTGCCTCTGACATGCGTGATGTTGCCGTCGTGGTCCTTGCGGACCGCCACAATCTGAAGCGTCACTGCGTCCCCCTGTCGGATGCGTCATTTTCCACGACGATCGCCTCCCACGCCAAATCTCGACGCGAACGCAGGTGCGCGTTCATGGTCGAGCATCAGAACATCGGAGGCCGCGTCCGACTTTCGCGACTCAGGGCTACAGCGTCGGCGAGGACGACAGCGTCTTCTGGACTGTGGCGACGAAGCGATCGATCCGCTCGGCGCTGATGGAACCCAGCGTGATGACCGCGGTCCACACCAGGAGAGCGACACCGAGTCCTGCGAAGTTCGGAAGGAAGCGGATCTGGGGTGTGCCGTCCGGCGCGCTGCCGGACCATGATTCGAAGATCCCGGGAATCAACACGTTCGCTCCGCCAGCGAATGTGAGCGTGAGGGACACGACCATGACGAGTGCCAGAGCGATGATCCCGGTGAAGATGCCGGTGATCACACCGAGGACGATGGAACGTCGCATCACTACCTCCTTGTTGTCGTTTCTGTGCGATCGAGGATGAGTTCGTTGTCGATCTCAGCTGACTTTCTGTCCGTGGTCAGTGCATCGAAGGCTTCCTCCATCGAGAAAGCGTTCTGTGCGTGCGAGCGGACCTTCGCGATCAGCTCGATGATCAGCCGCTCTCGGTCGCTGAGCGCGGGGGCATCGGAGACTCTGCCGTCGGCGCTTTCGATCGCCGCGCGGACGAACATCTCCTGCACCTCTGGAGAAACCACCCGGTCGCCGGCGTGGGCTGCGATGATCGCGACGACTCGGCAGCGCGGGTTCCATTCGAGCACCCGCTTCGTCGCCTCGACACCGCCGACCTCGGCCATCTTGATATCCATGAGCACGACATCGGGCTTCGTGGCCCTGCAGGCCTCCACGACTTCGGAGCCGTCCGTCACCTCACCGACCAGCGCGACGCGGTCATCGCCGGAGAGGAATGCGCTTAAGGCATGCCGCACCAGGGCCTCGTCGTCGACGACGAGGACGCGCACGACTTCACTCATCCGATCACGGTATCGCGGCTGCGCTGACGAATCTCTAGCCCAGGGCCACGAATCCATGACGGCGGGAGTACGGCTCATAGGGTGGGGCTGGTGCAGATCGATGAGAAGCTGCACCTCGAGCGAAGGAGACCGGCAAGATGTTCAGCGTGTTCAGTATCGAATCGTTCGTGCACGCGATCGCCGGATCTACCGTCGACATGGGGACCTGGCTCTGCAAGGTGTTGGGCAACTGTGCCTGAAGCTCCGCCGGCTTCTGCGAGCGGCGACGAACCGCTCCTCACCGCCTAGCCGACGTCGGCGTGGCCGGATGCTCCGGCCCGCCGGCACGCAAGAGGGGCGAGGCCGAATCGACGTCGCCCCTCTGCATCCCCGGCGTCAGTGCTTGAACGCGTCCTTGACGTTCTCGCCTGCCTGCTTCACGTCGGACTTCGCCTGGTCGGCCTTGCCCTCCGCGACGAGCTTGTCGTTGTCGGTGACGTTGCCGATGGCTTCCTTCGCCTTGCCGGCGATGTCCTGCGCTGCGTTCTTGATCTTGTCGTCCAGTCCCATGATGGTTCCCTTCGTGGTGGTGAATCCCTGACGGCGGAACCGCTCCGCCGTCGCATCGCCGGACCGGCCCCGGCCGGCGATACGTCTGTGCGGTCCGCTCAGCGGCGGGCCTTCTCGATCCCGCGGCGCACTCGCTTGGCCGCCTTCTCGGCTGCCTTGTGGCGGCGCTTGCGCTGCTTCGGGTCGTTCCACATCCGCACCAGCTGGTGACGGACGGACTCACCCTGGTTGACCTGGACTCTCGAGGCACGAGCGCCCACTGCGAATGCGATGAACGCGATGATGCCGATGACGATGATCTTGTTCCGCATGATGCTCCTTGCTGGTCGAGGTCCAGGTCGGCTCAGGAGAGGCGACGCTGGTCGTGCGCGAGCCGCGCCCGAAGTCCGGTGTGGATCGAGACGTATGCGGCGGTGTCGCGGCCCGTGAGGGTGGCGAGGTTGGTCAGCAGACGGTCGAGGTGATCGACGAGCTCGCGCGGGTCGGTGTTCTGCCGCGGCGTGACCGAGACATGCAGCACCGGCTCGTTGCGGACGTCGTTGGCGGTGACGTGGGTCGAGAGGATCTCGTCACGTCCGTCCAGCGAGTTCTTCACGGCATCCGACACGAACGACTCGGTGACCGTGACCCGGCCGAGCGTGTTCTGCGATCCGGAGGAGCGCAGGGCCGTCCGCGAGCGGCGGCCGGAGACGCTGGTGAGGGCGAGGATCAGGAGGATGATGACCACGACGATCGCCGCCACCGCCCCGATGCCGATCCACGATGCGGAGCCACCGGCGATCGCGCTCGCGCCGATCGCCTGGTCGAGCCACGACTCGGAGTCCTTGCCGGCTGCCGACCAGACGTCGGCTGCGGTCGGCCAGCTCATGATGAGGATGCCGACGGCGCCGAGCCCGAGGAACAGCAGCCCGATGATGAGCAGCAGCACGCGGTTCAGCGCACGGTTCGTGGCGTTCATAGGTCGTCGTCCTTCTCCATCGCGCGTTCGATCCGAACGCGGGTGCGGATGCTCCTGGTGAGGCGGTACGTCTGCAGCTCCTGCTCGGCGACCGACTGCACGGTCGCCTGGTCGAGCGGGATGCCGGCACCGGGGCGCATCGTGACGTCGACGCTGCGGTGTCCGACGCCGACGGTGATGTCGTCCCTGGAGATGCCGGTCTCGTCGGCGATGTGCTGGGCCAGGGCGCTCGCGATCACGCCGTTGTCGACGACGACCGCTCGGTCGCCGGCCTCGAGGGCGTGCTTCGACAGTCGACCGGGAGTGATGGCCAGCCAGATGAAGATCAGCCCGATCACGGCCAGCACGATGCTGCCCGCGATGATGAGGCCCGCCGGCTGGGTCGGCAGTCCGACCAGCCATCCCGCCGCCGCCGCCGGACCGAGCAGGAGGGCGGGCTGGGCTGCGAGGCTCAGCACGATCTCGAGACCGATGTAGGCGAGGGCGAGGATCAGGAGGACGACCGCGACGAACATCGCGACGGTGCGCGGTGAATGGGTCTCGCGTCGGATGACGCGACGCAATGCAGGGGTGCTCATCGCACTCGTCTCCTTTCGGGGATGATGGCGCCGGTGATGGTGATGGCGATGCGGGTCACGTCACGGCCGAGGAGGCCGGTGAGGCGCTGCTGCAGCTGTTCCTGCAGCGCACTCGCCTGCTCGAGCACCGGGACGGTACGGGAGATCTCGGCGGTGTCGCTGAGATCGGGGACGGGCAGCGGTGTGGAGATCCGCAGGGCGAGCCCTGCGCCGCGTTCGATGACGTCGACCTTCACGTCGCTTCTGGAGACGCCGATCAGAGTCGCGGATGCCTGCTCCACGACCGTGCGATAGACGCGTTCCTTCACGTCGACGCGGCCCGGGACGGATTCCCCGCCGGTGGCGGCCGCAGACGGGCCGCCACCGACGAGCACGCTCTGGTCGGTGCGCATCAGGAGGTACGCCGCCCGGTGATGACGTCAGCGAGTCCGCGGACGTCGAGCTTCCCGGACACGATGCGACCGACGATCGCACCGATGCCCGCGAAGACCGCCATGAGGACGAATCCCCAGAAGCCGAACAGCAGGGCTGCGAGAGCGAGGAGTGCGCCGATCAGGGCGCCAGTTGTCGTGGGGGTCATGAGACTCGCGACTCCTCGCCGTCCTGGCTGTTGTCCTGGCCGGGCACGTGCACGTCGTTGACCTCGACGTTGACCTCGACGACCTCGAGTCCGACGAGGCGGGTGATCGCACCGGCGACGGCAGCACGGACGTTGTTTGCGACGTCCTGGATCGGGGCCGGGTACTCGACCACGATCGTCAGGTCGGCAGCGGCCTGGGTCTCGCCGACCTCGACCTTGACACCCTGAGCGAGGTCGGTGGCGTTGATGACGTCGCGGATGGCGCCGAAGGCGCGTGCTCCACCGCCACCGAGTGCGTAGACACCGGCGACCTCACGAGCGGCGATACCGGCGACCTTGGCCACCACGCCCTCGGCGATCGTCGTCGTGCCGGCGGCGTCGACGTCGGCGGGGATCCGCGTCGACGAGAACGAGGAGGAGCGGTCCACGCGCGGGGCGGGCGCTGCCTGCTTCGTGGCTGCGGCGGTGTCGGGCAGCCCCTTCTCGGCGGGGGTTGCGGGGGCGGTGTTCTGGTCCTGCGTTGCCATGACGAGTCCTATCACTTCTGATGACCGGCCCGGGCCCCGTTGGGCTTCGACCGGGAGCGATGTCGTCGCTCACAGGTAAGACGGGCAGACGTCCTGATTCGTCACAAGAAAGTTCTGCGGATGTGTTCCAGGTGATCCATCCACGTGAATCCATCTCCCCGTTCCGGGCGTAGGGTGGAGGGAAGGACGGACCGTCCGAGAAGATCTCCCGGCACCGCGACCGCCCGGAAGTGGAGTCACTCGTGGCTCAGTACGACGTCTCGAACCGCTCAGCGATCGTGACGGGAGCAGGCAGCGGAATCGGACGCTCGACCGCTCTCCTGCTCGCGCAGAACGGCGCATCCGTCGTCGTGAACGACCTGAACGCCGAGCATGCGCAGGCCGTCGTCGACGAGATCCGCGCAGCAGGCGGCATCGCCGAGGCATCCGTCGGCGATGCGACCGACGTGGCGTGGATCGCATCCTCCGTCGAACTGGCGAACACGCTCGCACCCCTGCGCATCGGCGTGAACAACGCCGGCATCGGCGGAGCATCCGCCCCCACCGCCGAGTACCCGGACGACGCGTGGGACAAGGTCATCGCGATCAACCTCAACGCGGTGTTCCGCAACATGAAGGCGCAGATCCCGTCGATCCTCGCGAACGGCGGCGGCTCGGTCGTCAACATCGCGTCGATCCTCGGCAGCGTCGGCTTCGCGAACTCCCCCGCCTACGTCGCCGCGAAGCACGCGGTGGTCGGCATGACGAAGTCCGCAGCGCTCGAGTACTCGGCGCAGGGCGTTCGTGTGAACTCGGTGGGCCCTGGCTTCATCGACACCCCGCTGCTCGCCACGATGGATGCCGCAGCCCGCGAGTTCCTCGTCAGCAAGCACCCGATCGGACGCCTCGGCCAGGCGGACGAGGTCGCGAACCTGATCGCGTTCCTCGCGAGCGACGCCGCCAGCTTCATCACCGGCAGCTACCACCTCGTCGACGGCGGCTACACGGCTCCCTGAGTCGCGCCCGCTGCTCTCGCCGAGCGGCCCCCTTCTGTGCGAACGGCCCCATTGCATACGTATGCAAGGGGGCCGTTCGCACAAAGAGGGGCCGCTCGGCACCATGCGGGGCGGGGGGCGGGGTGGGGGGTGGGGCTACTCCTTCGGGCGGCTCGCGAGCACGCCGGCGAGCAGCACTGCGACGAGGGCGGCGGCGGGTGCGACGATCAGCCCGGCGCGGAGGCTCTCGGTCTCGGCGATGAAGCCGACGAACGGCGGCGAGAGCAGGAAGCCGAGCCGCAGCAGCCACGACACGATCGTGAGGCCGACGCCGGGGCGCAGTCCGGGGAGCTCGTCCGCCGCATGCATCGCCGCCGGGATCAGCGTCGCGATGCCGAAGCCGACCGCCGCGAATCCGGCGATCGTGCCCGGCACGCTCGGGAAGATGAGTGCGAGCGTCATGCCGACGGCGGCGATCAGGCCGCCGACGCGGGCGACCGCGCGCTGCCCGAAGCGGTCGGTCATGCCGTCGCCGAGCATCCGTCCGATGAACTGCGCGCCGACCAGGGCGATGAAGCCGAGCGGGGCGATCGCGGCAGCTGCGCCGAGCGACTCGCCGAGGTAGAGCGTGGCCCAGGAGTTGCCGGCATCCTCGGCGACGGCTCCGGCCATCGCGATGAGCGTCAGCGCGATCAGGATCATCACGAGGCGAGGGCTCACCGCACGGCGCAGCGCGCTCTTCAGCTCGGCGGGCTCGGCGGTGGCTTCGGCATCAGCCTCCGCGTCGTCCTCGTCGCGGCCAGGCAGACAGAAGCGCAGCGCGACCAGGGCGACGATCGCGAACACCACGGTCGAGATGCCGAGGTGCACGCCGAGCGGCAGCTGCAGCGCGATCGCGGCAGCCGCCATGCCTCCGCCGAGCACGGCGCCGATCGACCAGATCGCATGGAAGCCGTTGATGATCGAGCGTCCGTATCGACGCTGCACGCGAAGGCCGTGGGCGTTCTGCGCGACGTCGGTGATGGCATCGGATGCTCCGCCGATGAGCAGCGCGACGGCGAACAGCAGTCCCGATGGCGCGAGCGCTGCCGCCAGCAGACCGAGGGCGGTGAACACCGTGCCGAAGACGGCCATGCGTCCGGAGCCGAATCGACGGATCAGCACGGCGGCGAGGAGTCCGGCCGCGATCGCTCCGGCGGGGAACGCGGCGATCGCGAGGCCGTACCCGACGTTGTCGAGCCCGAGCGCCGACTTGATCTCGGGGTACCGCGGCAGGATGTTCGCGAACAGGGCGCCGTTGGTCAGGAACAGTGCCGAGACGGCGATGCGCGCGCGACGCGTCGCCCGATCGGGCGTGGATCGTCGAATCGATTCGGCGGTCGTCATAGCAACGATCGTACGGGTCATCGGGGCATGGTCGCGACCGCGCCGCCCAGTCGGGCGCGCCGCGGCGACGCGCTACCCGCGCACACCCCCGAATGCAACCCCGTATCTCCCGGCGGCGCCCCGGCCTACGCTCGACCCATGACCGACCTCACCCAGCCCACCGGCCGCGAAGAAGCACTGCGCGCCGTCCCGCGCGACGACGGCAGCGCTCCCCGCGCGCTCGTGCTCGGGGCCACCGGGTACATCGGCGGGCGCCTCACCCCCCGCCTGCTCAACGCCGGGTACCGGGTGCGCGTGCTGGCGCGCGATGCTGCTCGCGCGGCATCCTTCCCCTGGGGGTCGGAGTGCGAGATCGTCGAGGGCTCGGCTGATGATGCGGATGCCGTGGCCGAGGCCATGAACGACGTCGACGTCGTCTACTACCTGATCCACTCGATGTCGGCGGGCAAGGGCTTCGAGGAGAGCGACGAGCGCGCCGCGAACACCGTGGCCGAGGCAGCGAAGTCAGCCGGCGTGCATCGCCTCGTCTACCTTGGCGGGCTGCACCCTGATGACGCGAAGCTGTCCCCGCATCTGCGTTCGCGCGTGCAGGTCGGCGAGACGTTCCTCGAATCCGGCGTGCCGACGCTCGTGCTGCAGGCCGGAGTCGTGATCGGCTCGGGCTCGGCATCCTTCGAGATGATCCGTCACCTCACCGACGTGCTGCCGTACATGCCGGCGCCGAAGTGGGTGCGCAACCGCATCCAGCCGATCGCCGTGCGCGATGTGCTGCACTACCTGCTGGGCGCTGCCCGGGTCGACGCCGACGTGAATCGCGCGGTCGACATCGGCGGCCCTGACGTGCTGCGCTACGGCCAGATGATGAACGGCTACGCCCTCGAGGCCGGGCTGCCGCAGCGGGCGATCGCCGCGCTGCCGGTGCTGACGCCAGGGCTCGCCTCGCACTGGGTGAACCTGGTGACGCCGGTTCCTCGGTCGATCGCGCGTCCGCTCGTCGCGTCGCTGCAGAACGAGTGCGTCGTGAAGGATCACGCGGTCGACGAGCTGATCCCGCAGCCGGAGGACGGGCTCACCCCGTACCGCCGAGCCGTCGCGCTCGCGCTCGGACGCCTCGACGCCGACACGATCGAGACGAGCTGGCAGGATGCCGAGGTCTCGGGTGCGCCGAGCGACCCGCTGCCGAGCGATCCTGATTGGGCCGGCCGCACCGTGTTCACCGACAAGCGGGCGCTGAAGACCACGGCATCCGTCGACAAGCTCTGGAGCGTGCTGCTCGGCATCGGCGGCGACAACGGCTGGTACTCGTCGCGCTGGCTGTGGACCATCCGCGGGTGGATGGACCGCCTCGTCGGCGGCGTCGGACTGCAACGCGGCCGCCGCAGTCGCAGCGCCGCTCGCGTCGGCGATGCGATCGACTTCTGGCGGGTCGAGGCCGTCGAGACGTCCGATGCGGGGAACCTGCTGCGGCTGCGCGCCGAGATGAAGGTGCCAGGAGCTGCGTGGCTCGAGCTGCGGGCGATCCCGGAAGGGGCAGGAGCACGCTACGAGCAGCGGGCGGTGTTCTTCCCGAGCGGACTCAGCGGACGCCTGTACTGGCTCGCGGTGCTGCCGTTCCACGGCTTCATCTTCGCGGGCATGGCGGCGAAGATCACGGCCACGGCCGAGGGCGTGCAGAAGGTGAAGCCGAAGGAGGAGCCGGTGGATGCGGAGACGGTGGTCTCCTAGCCCCTGGGTCCCTGAACCCGTGAGCCCCTGAGCCTGTCGAAGGCCCCGCGCTCAGCGCGGCCCGCGTCGGCCGATGCCGGCGAACACGGAGTGCAGCAGCGGCAGCGCCGAGACGCAGATCAGCGTGACGCCGAGCGGTGGGATCGTCGGAACGAGCAGCGCGCCGCCGACGAGCATCGCGGCGAACAGCACGCCGGAGCCGATGCGGCGGGCAAGCCCCTCCAGCCGGTCGAGCCGACGCTCGAGGCGTGAGGTGTCGAACGACACGGTGCCGTCGTCGATGCGGGTGATGACGTTGTCGATGCGCTGCGGGAGGCGCATCGTGACGCCGGCGGTGTCCATGGCGCGCGACGCGAAGGCCTGCACGACGTTGCCGGTCTCGGCGCGGAGCAGGCGGCCGGCGTAGGGCTCGGCGGCATCCCACACGTTGAACGAGGGGTCGAGTCCGCTGCACATGCCCGAGGTCAACGAGACCGCACGGATGAGCAGCAGCATGTTCTCGGGCAGCTGCAGCGGGAGCGAGCGGACCATGTCGCCGAACTCGTCGGCGAAGTCGCGGAACTCCCGCGGGTCGACCTTGCTGAGCTCGGCGAAGCCCATGCCGCCGAAGCGAGCGAACAGGGCGGTGAGTGCGCGCTCCAGCTCGGCGGTGTCGGCGGACGGCAGCAGCACGCCGATCTCCTGCGCTGCGGCGACGAGTCCGCGGCTGTCGCGTCCTGCGACCGCGATCAGCAGGGTGCGCAGACCGTCTCGCAGGCTGTCCGGCACCTCGGCCATCATGCCGAAGTCGATGAAGGTCAGGCGGAATTTCCGGGGCGGGGCCCCTGATACCTGAGCCCCTGAGCCTGCATCCGCCTGGGCCTCTGAGCCTTCCAGAGGGCCGGGCACCGGCGTCACGAAGATGTTCCCCGGATGCGGGTCGGCGTGCACGAAGCTGTGCGTGAACACCTGGTCGAACATGACCTCGGCGAACACCTCGGCGACCTCGACCGGATCGATGCCGGCGGCACGTAGCGCATCGATGTCGTTGATCTTGATCGCGGTGACGTCCGACAACGTGAGCACGCGTCGAGTCGAGCGCTCCCAGACGATCTCGGGGGTGTCGACGCGCGGGTCGTCGGCGAAGTTCTCGCGGAACCGCTCGGCGCTGGCCGCCTCGTGCAGATAGTCGATCTCCTCGAGGCTGGTCTCGGCGAACTCCTCGACGAGCCCAGGCGCATCGACGCGGTCGGCCACGAGCCGCACGCGGGTGAGCCATGTGGCGACCTTGCGGAGCGCGGCGAGGTCGACCGCGACGATCTCGTCGATGCCCGGTCGCTGCACCTTCACGATGACGTTGCCGAGCCCGGTGTCTGCGGCGTCGATCGCCGCGAGCCTGGCGCGATGCGCCTGACCGAGGGATGCCGCTGCCACCGGATTCTCGTCGAACCAGGCGTAGGCGCGGTCGAGCGGGAGTCCGAGTTCGGCCTCGGCGGCGGCGCGGATCGCGGCGTACGGGACGGCGGGAACCTCGTCCTGCAACCCCTCGAGCTCAGCAGTGATCTCAGGGGGCAGCACGTCGAGGCGGGACGACATGAACTGTCCGACCTTGATCATCAGACCGCCGAGCTCGATCGCGAGCGCGTGGAACCGGCGTGCGAACTTCTGCATGCGCGGTCCCCGCGTGCGCTCGGCGATCGAACTGAGGCCGAGGCGCGGAAGCACCAGTTCGAACCACCAGATCTTGGCCAGCTCGCGCGAGGCGAACGCCAGGATGCGTCGGTATCGGGCGCGATGGGCGCCCTGCGCCGCGGCATCCGTCATCTGCTGGTCCTTCTTCGTGAGTCCGATCAGTCCTGAGCGAGGATCGAGTAGAGCTTACGGCGCGCGTCATCGAGCACGTCAATCGCGCTCTGCACCTGCTCGGGCGATCCGGTGCGTCCGACCTGTGCGGCTGCGCCGGCGAGGTCGACCCCGGCCTTGGGCAGCGCGCTGAACCGCGGGTCGTTGCGGTGACCGTCCTTGCCCGCGGTGGGCTCCCACGGGGCCTTCGTGTCGGACGAGTCCGCGGCGACGGCACGGCCGGCCTCGGTGAGCGAGTAGGTCTTGCGACCGTTCTGCTCCTCGGCGGCGATGAGTCCCTCGTCGGCCAGCAGCTGCAGGGTCGGGTAGACCGATCCGGCGCTGGGCTTCCAGGATCCGCCGCTGCGCTCGGCGATCTCGTTGATGATCTGGTACCCGTGCATCGGCTGCTCGGCGAGCAGCGAGAGCACTGCGTTGCGCACGTCGCCACGGGCCATGCGGGAACCGCCGCTCGGGCGCTGCTGGTCGAAGCTCTTCCGGAACTGATCCACGATGTCGTAGATCGCGCCGGCGGGGCCGTTCGCGCCTCCGAAGAGGTTGCCGAGGTTGTTGGCGCCGTCGTTGCTGCCGCTGCCACCGAAGGGGAATGCGTTGTTCATGATGACCTCCTGGGTCTGTGGTGAACGATACTCAACGATATATCGTTAACCCGAGAGTCAGGTGGGAGTTTCTGAGCCGCACGCGCCGCATCTCGGATTCCTGCGGAACTTCGGACGGATGCCGCCCGGCGGCTCCGAAGTTCGGCAGAAGTCCGGAGCGACGCACGACCCCCGCGGGGATCAGCGCGGCAGCGTCAGGATCTCCGCGCCCGTCTCGGTCACCGCGATCGTGTGCTCGGTGTGAGCGGTGCGGCATCCGGTCGCGCTGCGGAGCGTCCAGCCGTCGTCATCCGTGACCAGCTCGTCGGTGTCGGCCATGACCCAGGGCTCGAGCGCGAGCAGCAGACCGGGGCGCAGGATGTAGCCGCGGCCGGGGCGGCCGTCGTTCGCGACGTGCGGGTCCTGGTGCATGGTCGACCCGATGCCGTGGCCGCCGAATTCCATGTTGATCGGGTAGCCGGCCTGGCGCAGCACCGTGCCGATCGCGCGCGAGAGGTCGCCGATGCGGGCACCGGGCTTCACTGCCGCGATGGCTGCGGCGAGCGCTCGCTCGGTCGTCTCGATCAGGGCGAGATCCTCCGGCGCCTGCGTCTCGCCCACGATGAAGCTGATCGCCGCGTCGGCCGAGATGCCGCGGAGCGTGACGGCGAGGTCGAGGGTGAGCAGGTCGCCGTCGGCGAGCGTGTAATCGTGCGGCAGACCATGCAGCACGGCGTCGTTCACCGCGGTGCAGATGTAGTGGCCGAAGGGTCCGCGCCCGAACGACGGGGCGTAGTCGACGTAGCAGGATTCGGCGCCGGCATCCGTGATCATCTGCTGCGCCCAGCGGTCGATGTCGAGCAGGTTCACGCCGACGACCGCACGCTCCTTCAGGGTGTGCAGGATGGTGCCGACGAGCGCGCCGGCGTCCTTCGCTCTGGTCAGTTCGTCGGGGGTGAGGATCTCGATCATGGTTCTCTCCGTGGCATCCAATAACTATCCCGGTAATACTATCCCGGGATTAGTATGGGCATCATGATGGTCCGGATGCCGCTGACTGCCGCCGAGCTCGAGCGCGGCGAGCGCCTCGGTGCGCTGCTTCGGCGAGCGCGCGGCGAGCGGTCGATGCTGGCCGTCGCGCTCGACGCCGGCGTCTCACCGGAGACGCTGCGCAAGATCGAGTCAGGTCGCGTCGCGACTCCCGCCTTCTCGACGATCGCCGCGATCGCGGATGTGCTCGGCATCTCGCTTGACAGCGTGTGGGCCGAGATCGAGCCCGTCCGTGGGCCTGCGAGCGCACAGGTCGCGTCGTAGCCGCTTCGTCTCGAAGGAGTTCCTCGGATGCCCCACGCCCTGGTGACCGGCAGCTCGCGCGGCATCGGTCGAGCGATCGCGCAGGCCCTCGCGCGTCGCGGGGATCGCGTCGCGGTGCACTACGCGAGCGACCGCGCCGCCGCGGAGGAGACGCTCGCATCGCTGGACGGGTCGGGGCACGCCGTGGTGGGCGGTGACATCGGTTCGCCGGTGGAGGCGCAGCGCATCGTCGATGAGGCGATCGCGGCGCTCGGGTCGCTCGACACCCTCGTGAACAATGCCGCAGTGGCGCCGAACGCCGGCAATGCGCATCGCGCGGACTCGACGTCGTTCGAGTCGTGGCAGGCAGCCTGGACGCAGATGGTGCAGGTGAATCTGCTCGGAGCGTCGAACGTGACGCTGCTGGTGGCGCAGCACATGATCGCGCGCGGCGAGGGTGGCGCGATCGTGCACGTCGGCTCGCGCGGCGCGTTCCGCGGTGAGCCGGATCATCCCGCGTACGCCGCGACGAAGGCCGGGCTGCAGGCGTTCGGGCAGTCGATGGCGCTCGCGCTGGCTCCGCATGGCATCGCGGTGGCCTCGGTCGCGCCCGGAGTGATCTCGACCGAGCGGCAGTCCCAGCTGCTGTCGGGAGACTCGGGCGAGCGCGTGAAGGGCCAGAGCCCGTTCGGCCGCGTCGGCACTCCCGAGGAGGTGGCGGATGCCGTCGCCTACCTGACCTCCCCCGGCGCCGTGTGGGCGTCGGGCACCGTGCTCGACCTCAACGGGGCGTCGTACTTCCGCTGAGCTGCGGCATCCGGCTCGGCCTCGGCATCCGGCCTACGGCATCCGACATCCGACATCCGGGTGAGCGCCTGCCTCGGCTTTGCGCGCTTCCCTCGGCCGCATTCCGGGAATCGAGCCGAGGGAAGCGCACTTCTCCGAACGAAGCGGCACGAATCCGAGCTCCACGCGCAACGCGTTCCACATCGAGACGGTCTGGCGCGCGTGCGCCCGCAGGTCAGCGCACACCTGCGGGCGAACCCGCCGCGGTCCGCGGGGAGCCGGCGGAACGAGTATCGACCTCGCGCTCCGCGAGCAGCTCCCCCAGCCGCGCAGCTTCCTCCGCCGGCATCGCGTACCCGTGCTCGACGCCCGGATACACGCCGCCGCGCACCTCTGCCGCGTACTCCGCGACCCCGGCGACAGCCGCCCCGCGCAGGTCCGCATACCGCCTCACGAACTTCGCCGCACCGCCGTCGTAGAGTCCGAGCAGGTCGTGGAAGACGAGCACCTGGCCGTCGGCATCCGATCCGGCTCCGATCCCGATGACCGGGATGTCGAGCAGGGGCATGAGCGCCGAGGTGACCTCTGACGGCACGGCCTCGATCACGAGCAGCGAGCACCCGGCGTCCTGCAGCGCGAGGGCGTCGTCGATCACGGTGAGCGCGGCATCCGCTGTTCGCCCCTGCGCGCGGTAGCCGCCGAGCGCCGTCGCGGTCTGCGGGGTGAGGCCGACGTGACCGACGACCGGGATGCCTGAGCGCACCAGGGCCCGCGCGCGATCGACCGTCGATCCGCCGCGCTCGATCTTGACGAGGTCGACCCCGGCTTCCTTCACGAAGCGCTGCGCGGTCGCGATCGCGAGTTCATCGGAGGCTTCGTACGAGCCGAACGGCAGGTCGCCGACGAGCAGCGGCACGGTCAGTCCGCGCCGCACTGCCTTGGTGAGCATGAGCATCTCGTCGACGGTCACCGGCACCGTGCTCTCATAGCCGAGCACGGTCATCGCGGCCGAGTCGCCGACGAGCACCATGTCGACGCCGGCCTCCTCGACGATCTGCGCACCGGGGTGGTCGTAGGCGGTGACCATGACGATGGGTTCGCCGGCATCCTTCTTCGCGGCGAGGGCTCCGAGGGTGACGCGCGTGCGGGGTGCCGCGTGCGCGCTCACAGCGCGGCCTCGGTGAGCAGGCGGTCGACGGCGTCATCGACCTGAATGATGCTGTTGGATCGATCGACGTGCACGACGCGCGGTTCGTAGGTGGCGAGGTCTTCCGCGGAGTAGTCCGCGTAGGAGATGACGATGATCGTGTCGCCGGTGTGCACGAGGCGGGCAGCGGCGCCGTTGACCTGGATGACGCCGGATCCTCGCTCGCCCACGAGAGTGTAGGTCTCGAAGCGCGCACCGTTGTCGACGTCGACGACGTGCACCTGCTCGTGCGGGAGGACGTCGGCGGCCTCGAGCAGGTCGGGGTCGATGGTGATCGAGCCGACGTAGTGGAGGTCGCTCGCGGTGATGGTCGCGCGGTGGATCTTCGACTTCAGCATGGTGCGTCGCATCAGGCATCCTTCGTTGCGGAGAGAGTGTGGTTGTCGATCAGCCGGGCGGCACCCACGCGGGCGGCGACCGCGAGGAGCGCGTCGCGGTCGACGCGCGTGACGGTCTGCAGGGTCTCCGCGTCGCGCAGTTCCAGGTACTCGATCGCGATGCCGGCGTCGGCGAGCACGCGGTGCGCGGCGGAGAGGATGCTGTCGCCGTCGCGCTCCCCTGACGAGTGGACGGATGCTGCGGCGTCGAGCGCCCGGTTGAGCGCGGTCGCCTGCGCGCGAGCATCCGGATCGAGATAGACGTTGCGTGAGCTCATCGCCAGCCCGTCGGCCTCGCGCACGATCGGGCACGCCTCGATGCGCACGTCGAGGTCGAGGTCGCGCACGACGCGGCGGACGACGAGGATCTGCTGCGCATCCTTCTGCCCGAAGTAGGCAATGTCGGGGCGCACGATGCCGAACAGCTTCGCGACGACCGTGGCCACGCCGTCGAAGTGGTGCGGGCCGCGGGCGGCTCCATCGAGCACGTCGGTGATGCCGGCGACATGGATGTTCGTCGCGAAGCCGTCGGGGTAGATCTCGGATGCCGCGGGCGCGAAGAGGATGTCGACGCTCTCTGCCGCGGCGAGCGCGGCATCGCGGGCTTCGTCGCGCGGGTAGGCGCCGAGGTCTTCGTTCGCACCGAACTGGGTCGGGTTGACGAAGAGCGAGACGACGACGAGGTCGTTCTGCTCTCGCGCACGACGCATGAGCGAGAGGTGCCCCTCGTGGAAGGCGCCCATCGTGGGCACGAGGCCGACGGTCGCGCCGTCGCGCCGGGCATCGCGCACAGCGGCGCGGACCTCGGCGATCGTGCGGAGAATCTTCATGCGTGCTCTCCTCGGGCGGCGAGACTGCGGGTCGCATCGGCAAGGGCGTCGAAGAGGTCGGCGAAGTCCCGGGATGCGTCGCGCTGACGCGCGATCGTGGCTTCGTCGCCCCGCACGATGGGGCCGGTGAGCGAGGATGCGGCGCCGGATGCCGCCCAGTTGTCGACCGTCTGGCGCACGAGGGGTGCGAGGTGGCCGCGGTCGAGGCCGGCTTCGGCTGCGAGCTGCTCGGCTGCGTCGAGCACGGTCAGCACGAAGTTCGAGGCGAAGGATGCCGCCGCGTGGTAGCTCGCGCGGTGCGCGTCATCGACGGGGAACGGCTCGGCGCCGAGGGCGCGGGCGAGCTGGTCTGCGGTGGCGAGAGCCTCAGGCGTGCGACCGGCGATCGCCGCGCCGATGCCGTGGAACACATCGGGCGTCTCGGACCCGGTGAAGGTCTGCAGCGGATGGATGCTGAAGTCAACGTCGTCGAGCGGCGTCGCGCCGGAGACGTGTCCGACCAGTCGCACGTGCGGGCGGGCGACGAACGCGACGGCGGGGATCGCGGCATCCGGAACGCAGAGCAGCGCGATGTCCGCGGACGGCATCGAGTCGTCACGACGAAGCGGTCCGAGAACGTCGAAGCCGGCTGTCCGAAGACTCCGGGCGAGAACGCCGCCGAGACGTCCAGCGCCGATGACGGCGATGGTCGTTGCAGGCGCGAGGGCGGAGGCAGGATTCATGGTGAGGGCCGGTCGCGATGGAGCGACGCGGATGCCACGAGTATCCGCCCAGCTCGGGGTTCACTCCAAATCTGAGAGCATTATGAGAACTCAATGTGAGCCATAGCTTGCGGTATTTAGACTTCTGTTGAGTGTGAGCTTGTCATATCGCTCCGAGCTTGGGCGCCGAGTGGCGCGCACCGTCGGAAGTCCTGGAGTTCGTTCACGGGAGGAGAACTCCGCGTCGGGAGGAGCGGATGCCGCCAAGCATCCGCCCATCCGAGTGATCACCGCCCGAGCCCGCGGGGTCCTCAGCTGCGCAGCACCGACTCCAGCAGCCCAGGGAACAGCGCGTCGAGGTCATCGCGGCGCAGCGTCAGCATCCGTCGTCGTCCGTTGGCCTCGTTGCGAATGACGCCGGCCTCGCGCAGCACCTTCATGAAGTGCGACTTGGTCGACTTCGGGAGGTTCGGGTCGGTGGCGTGGCAGGCGGCCATGTCGAGCGGACCGCCGGCGAGCTGGCGCGTGATCGCGAGGCGCTCGGGGTCGCTGAGCGCGAACAGCACGTCCGTGAGCTGGATCTCGGAGCGCTCCGGGTGCGGAAGGTCGCCAGGCATAGTTCGAGAATAGTTGAACAATCAGTGGATGGCGAGTACGCTCCGATAGTTCGATGATTCTCGAACGATTGAGGAGCCGTCATGACCAGTACCCAGCCGATCGTCGCGCCCACCCCGCACCCTGAGCGAGTGAAGCGAGACGAAGGGCGCTCAGGAACCGGCAATGGGCGCCCGCGACGGAAGCTCGGCTTCGTCCTGGCGATCGTGGCGCAGATCCTGATGATGGCCGGGGCGAGTGCGCCGTCGCCGTTCTACCCGGTGCTCGCGCAGGAGATCGGGTTCGACGCGATCGTGATCAGCGCCGTGTTCGCGGTCTACGCGGTGGCGCTGCTGCTCACGCTCCTCACCGCCGGCTCGCTCTCGGACCACATCGGGCGCCGCCCGGTCGCGGTCGCCGGATTCCTGATGCTCGCTGGCAGCATGCTGCTCTTCTGGCACGCGGATGCCGTCGCACTGCTGTTCCTCGCACGCATCCTGCAGGGCGTCGCGAGTGGCCTGCTCATCTCGGCGCTGTCGGCGACGGTGCTGGACTTCGCGCCGGAGGGGCGTCCTGGGGTCGCGGCGCTGTGGAACGCGCTGAGCCCCGGCATCGGACTCGCACTCTGCGCGCTCGCATCCGGCGTGATGCTCGACGCGAGCGGCGAGGCGCTGCTCGACGTATTCGCGCCGCTGAGTTCCGCGTACGTCGTGCTCGCGGTGCTGTTCTTCGTGATCCCCGAGACGGCGCCGCGCAAGCCTGGCGTGTGGGCGTCGCTGAGCTTCCGGCTGTCGATCCCGTCGGCGATCCGGGCGGACTTCTGGCGCGGAGCTCCCGCCGTGGTCGCGGGCTGGGCGACCGGTGGACTCTTCCTGTCCCTCGGCGCGAACATCGTGCGCGGCGAGCTCGGCGGCGAGGCGCACGTGTGGCAGGGGCTCGGCGTCGTGCTGCTCGCGGGAGTCGGCGCGGTGACGGCATTCCTGCTGCGGCGCGTGGCTGCACGGACCTCGGTCCTGTTCGGCACCGCGGCCCTCGCGATCGGAACGCTGCTGTCGCTGATCGCGCTGGGCGTGGAGTCGCTGCCGTTCTACCTCGTCGCCGCCGCGGTCACCGGCATGGGCTTCGGCACCGCGTTCTCGGGCGTGGTCGCGTCGCTGGCGCCGCGCATCCCGGCAACGCAGCGAGCGGACACGTTCGCGGTGCTGTATGTGCTGGCGTATCTCGCGTTCGGCGTGCCGGCGGTGGTCGCGGGTGCGCTGGTCGGGGTCGTCGGGCTCGAGGCGGTGTGCGTCGGGTACGGGGTGGTTGTCATCGCGCTGGCGGTGGTGGCGTTCGGGTTGCGGGTACGGGCGGGGCGGTAGCCGGGCGTGCCCGGCAGGACTATTCAGAGGGATCCACCCATTGGTCGGGCCAGCGAGATGGGTCGTCTGGCTCTCGAACAAAACCCACCTCTCGCAGAAGACGTGCTGCGTCAGCAGGGCCAAGGCCAAAAACCTGCTCAACGTCGGACAGGCTGTAGTGGTTGTGCTCCTTGACCATCTGGATGAACTCCATTCGGGGAGCGCTTGCGCCGCCGATCAGCCATTGACGGGCAGCTCGACGTTTCCGCCGATAAAGGGCCGATGCATACGCGCCGCTTCCTTGCTGAACTAGTGACATAATTCCAGCGATAGTGAGTCCGGCCTGTACGAGATCCCATGCTGACGTGAGGAAGCCTCCGCCGCGACCAGCGTTGTCGACTGACAGTGGCGAGCCAGCCGCAAATCTTTCTATATCGGCGATGGAGACCCGGTCGTCGAGTCCCGCAAAGACAGCGAGGTCATTATTTGCGTCGTAGATCACGATTGAGTAGCACAGCCCGCGTATGTCTCGGTGGCTCGGGAATGCTCTCGATAGCCCCGCCAGAAACGGCTCATCCCCCTCCCCAGTTACGAGGACTTGCCGCGCCGCCCCGTTGTCGTACATATCCCGAAAGTTCACGTCTACTCGCACCATGATCGAAGGGTATCGATTTACAGGGTTTGAATCGGCATTCCAGCCAAGTGAAGCTACGGATGCGGCAGGGGCTCGGTGCCGCACTCCGGAGGGGTCGCGTCGCTGGCACCGCGGACCCCGTCAACGCAGCGGGCGGATGCGCTCGCGGTTCTGTACGTGCTGGCGTATCTCGCGTTCGGCCTGCCGCCGGTCGTCGCATGGCGTTGTCGGGCTCGAGGCGGTGTGCGTCGGGTGCGGGCTTGTGGTCATCGCGTTGGCCGCGCTGGCGTTCGGGTTCGCGAGCGCGGGCGGAGCGGCGACGCGGCGGAAGGACTCCGCGGGACTAAAAGCGCAAGCCGGAACGGTGGCCGCAGAACTTCGCCGTTCACGCCCACGCCGATGCGCGATACGGGCGTCGCAGAACCAGCGACACTCAGACCTTATGAAAGACCGCAGCCGCTATGATCGCGGAGTGGTCTTCTTCGCAAGGGCGCTTACCATTGCCATCTTCGCCGGCGGCGTGTTTGTCGTCGTTCAATCACTCCCGGGAATGGCCTGGGAAAACGCGAGCCCAAGTCCAATTCAGGCAGGTCTCGGACTGATCGCGGCGTCCCTTACTGCCGCTGTCGCCCTCGCTATCACTCGAGATTGGCGCGGTCAACGAGCTGATCAGTTGGCGGCCCAGGATCTAGCGGTACAGCGCACGTTGGAGGCGGAACAGCGGGAGCAACGAGCAAACGCATACGCCCGGGTCATCAGCGGGATTGTTCAGACATTTACCGGTGGCAGCCGCGGCGACCTGGCCACGGACCGCGCAACCATCGCCATGTGGGGCAGCTCTAGAACAGTCGCGGCCGTGGACAACTGGCAAAGAGTCGCACACTCGATCATGAAAGACCTCGGCGGAGACGTGCCGGTCGAACGGCGGGCAGAGCTGCAACTGCTTGTCGCCACGGTCGCCATAGAAGCGCGCCGGGACTTGGGTCTCGATGGCGCTCTCGACGCCCATGACATAGCTGCTCTGCTCTTCGACGACTATCGATCTCAGTAGCCACTGGCGTGGGCTCATCTTCAGAAGTTGAAGCTCGAGACGCTGAAACATCCATGAGGCGGTACGCATCAGGTACTGGATTTTTGCAATCCCGCTGCGCTCATTGCCCTGGTGACGTGCGCTCGTCGCACGGATTGACCTCTGCTACCGTCCTGATCAGCGAGTCGCGCGCATCAAGGGAGAGCGACGATGAGACCACTTCGGTACGCGATCAACGTCACGCTCGACGGGTGCGTGCATCACGAAGCTGGGCTGCCTCCTGACGAGGAGTTCATGCGCTTCTGGACCGCCGAGATGGAGCGATCGGATGCTGTGATCTACGGCCGCGTGACCTACCAGATGATGGAGTCGGCGTGGCGGCGGCCGGTCACCGGCGTCTGGCCCGACTGGATGCGCGAGTGGGAGATCCCCTTCGCCGAGGCCATCGACAGGACGAAGAAGCACGTCGTGTCGAGCACGCTCTCCGAGGTCGATTGGGATGCCGAGCTGGTGCGCGGCGACCTGGGCGACGCCGTGCGGAGGCTGAAGCAGGAGCCGGATGCGGGGCTGTCGGTCGGTGGTGTGACACTGCCGCTGGCGTTGGCGGAGCTGGGGCTCATCGACGAGTACATATTCGTCGTGCATCCTGTAGTCGCCGGGCATGGGCCGACGCTGTTGGGTGGGCTGCGGGAGCGGATTCGGTTGGAGCTTGTGGAGCGGGAGGAGTTCCGGTCGGGCGTGGTGGTGCAGCGGTATCGGGGCGCTGGAGATCACCACGTCGTGACCGATCGTGATGCCTGATCTACCCAGGCAGATTAGGCATTTCGGCCGATCGGACTTGGGCATGAACCCCAGACAGTTGCATAGCAAGTCCATCCTGCCGCGTCAGATTGAACTGAAGTATCGATCGAGCAGAACTCGATCGCGCGGCGATACGGGCGGCTGCGCCGTGATCGGTCAAACCATAATCAACGTGAAGGCCTCGGGCGCGCGGACCGCATCTCGACCTTCTGTGCCGGCCTGTTCCTGCTGGTGGTCGTGTTCGGCGACTTCGTCGGGACTATCCCGATGGCCGCGCTTGTCGCCGTGATGATCATGGTCGCGATCGGGGCGTTCGACTGGCACAGCATCCGTCCGTCGACGTTGAAGCGGATGCCAAAGAGCGAGACCTTCGTGATGGTGGCGACCGTGGTACTGGTGCTAATCACGCACAACCTGGCCGTCGGGATCGTCGGTGGGGTGCTGGTCGCGTCGGTGCTGTTCGTGCGGCGGGTAGCGCACTTGGTGACGGTGACGCGGACTGTTTCTGGTTCTGTTGCTCGCTATGTGGTCAACGGGGAGCTGTTCTTCGCGTCGAGCAATGACCTGACGGCGTTGTTCTCGTACTCAAACGATCCGTCGCGGGTGGTCATCGATCTGTCGGGGTCGCATGTGTGGGATGCGTCGACCGTCGCCGCGTTGGATGCGATCGAGACGAAGTATCAGGCGCTCGGGAAGACGGTGGAGATCGTCGGGATGAATGAGAGCAGTTCGCGGATGCGGGGGCGGTTAACGGGTGGGTTCGAGTAGGGCGACCGCGTCGCTGAGCGAGCACGGCGAAGCAGAACAGGACGCAACGCGTGGAGAGGCGCATTGTTCGTCTAAACCGACGCCGAGGCGCGTGATCTGATCCGGACTCCGCCAACGGGCTGGGAACGATCCGAGAAGCACGCTGTTGCGAACGTATCGACGATCCGTTAGCGCTCGTTCGCCGGAGGTTCAGTAGCCAATTTCGGACAGAGCGAAGTCGATCTGGTCGCGTGTGAACCCCTCGTGTTCCAACTGCTTGAACAAGCCTTGTTTAGAGAATGACGTTGTCGCCAGGTAATCCGCTGCTGATCGGGCCGCTTGACGGTTCCAGTCGGCATCGACAGAGTCGGCGGCGGCGGCCGCTTCGTGTCCCAAGAAGCCATCGTGGCTAAGTTGCTCAATCAGGCTCCGTTTGGAGAACGAAGAGGATGAGATGTAGCTCCTTGCCGAGTTGATCGCTTGGTCCACCAGTCTGGATCCGCTGCCTCCATCGCGATGCGAGCTTCCTCAGGAGAAAAGCCCTCATGCTTCAGCTGGTCGATGAGACCGGCACGCGAGAACCCGCCCATGTTCAGATACTCTTTGGCCGACCTCAACGCGTTCTCCTGGCCAAGCGTCAACGCCAGCCTCGGTGTGGCTGAAGTCCGTGGCGCCGGTGCCTTCGCCCGCGAAGTGGGTGCGTTTGAGGGTGCAGAACTTTCAATCGCGCGCACGCCAGCCGGTTGAGAAGTGCGCACGTCGTCGCTTGACCCGGAATCTCGCACGCTGCTGACTGACCCGGCGGGCTCGGTATCAGCGGGAGCGCTCTGGGCAGGGCTGCTGGCATCGGTGAAGGGCATGCGAGTAAGAGCGAGAACGGCGCCAGCAACGAAGAGGACTACTGCGACAGCGCCCACCCCCACGATGGGCCAAGTTGGTAACAGGATCACGAAGATGTTGTCTCGAGCTGCACTCGGGTCCGCTGAGTGATCGAACGTTGAAACGAGGACAACGTACAAAGCTCCCACCCCGGCGGCGACGAGCCAAAGAGCCGAGGCGATCTCCGTTCGGCGCGACTTACTCATGGTGTCAGAGTATCGACCATCATCGGGATCAAGCCTCCAGGCACGTGAACTAGGCCAACCGCCCTCGTTCCATCAGCGTCCTGAGGTCAAGAAGGCGACGGTCAGGATCAGTGGGCTTGGCGGCATGTTCGACGACAGACGAAGTCAGATGCTCAGAGGTCGAACACGGCGTCCGGATCCTCCATCGCACGCTTCAGCTCGGCGATGTCGCCGATGCCAGCAAGCGGAGAGGTGCGGGCGACTTCGACGATGCCTCCGACGATCGTCTGCAGCGCCGAGCTGTCACCGCTCTCGAGCGCGATGTCCAATCCTGCAAAGAGCTTTCGATGGGTTTCCGCGCGCTCGGCGAAGATCTGATCGAAGTACTGCTTGAGCATCTTCTCGGATGACTTGATACGTCTAACTTCGGTCTCCCGGTATGTCCGGAGCTTCTCGCGCTTGGTGCTTTCGGTCTCATGGATCTCGACAGACTCTCGCGCAGCCGTGACAAGCTGGTTCAGCGCCGCCAGGGCGTCCACCCCTGTGATTTCGCCTGCCATCCGGGCGAGAGTGCTCTTCTTGGAATCAGCCATCGGTCGGCTCCTTATAGATGTTGCGGTAGGTAAAAATCAGGCGCTGAGTTCCTGCATCGATGTTCCCCTCCTCGTCGGCGACGGGCGCCGTGGCCACCTCGCGCACTGACTTCACAAGAACGAATGCCGTCTGTAGTCGCTCGGCGTGAAGGGACATGTCGAACGGCTCGGATTCTAAGAGGTCGAGGGCATCCTTGGCGCGCGCAATCATGCGACCAGTGAGGACTTGGAGCTCTTGCGCCCGCTCCTGTACCCCGCGCAGCAATTCGTCACGTGTATCGAGCGCGGCGATCGAAACTTCGACCTCGGTCTCGTGACGCTCTGCTTCCGTTCGAGCCTTTGTCCCCTGGTTCTTGACGGCGATGCCCGCGACGAGCGCTGCCGGACCGATCGCGGCGAGGCCTCCAACCGTCTTGCCGAGCTTCACCCCACCTCCGCCGCTTCGCAGGCTCCCTCCGCCCAGGAACGCCAGGCGCGCATTTGTCGCCGCTGCGCCGCTAAGGGTGGAGATCGGTGTTCCTGTGCTTGCCCTCGCATACTTGACGACCGCGGCACTCAGAGCGAACGGCGTCGTCACGCCTGCACCCGCCGCGCCAACAATCCCTCTCACCCAGCCGGCGAGGTCCGGATCCATCGGCGCCAAGTTGACCACTCGCGAGTTTGCTCCGTCAACCCCGTTGAGAATGAGGTGCTCATGAGTTCGAACTTGCTTTGCGTTCCGCACGAGGAAGTCGCGCATTCGGTGGATGATCTCCCGTTGAGCACGAGCCTGCGTGTCTCCGAGCGTCCGGAGGGCGACGTTGGTCTGGTCAACCATCTCGAGATGAACTTCGTGGCGTGCCTCGTGCTTCGAGACTTGCGTTTTTATCCGCTTCTGGGCCCGCCCGATCTGCACACCGCCAACGGTTCCTGCAACTACTCCTCCCAGCGCCGCGGCGCCGCCACCGATGACGAGCGCTATGGGGACGGCACGGCTAGACATGCTGGCGCCGTACGTGCAGCAGATCCAATGCTGTCGCGGTCGTTCTTCCCTTGTTCATCGCTCTTCCGCGTCCCGCATGTAGGTGATCCCGAATGCCCTGACCTGGCGGAACTCCTGTCGGCTGCCGCCGAAATCGAACCAGCCGCTGTCGGACTTCTGGAAGATGTCGAGTCCCCGGCCAAGGTTGATGCGCCACCCGGTGTTGGTTCGGATCCACCGGTCGTGACCACCAGGGTCTTTGGCGAGGTTGACCTTGACTCCTTGTTTGGCGGCTCCCTGCACGATGTCATTGAGCATCCGGAGTTGCTTGACCTGATACTCCTGGTCATCGTCGAGGGCCGTGAAGAGGTTCACAGTGACCTCATCTGCTGGGTCCTTCTCTGCGGCGAGGAGAGCGAGCAGCTCGACGAGGTTGCGGCCCTGATGCCCCTGGCGAATGTATGGGTCGTGCATTTCGATGTCGGTCGCGCCACGCAGATACGGCACGAGTAGTGTCTCGAATGAGATGCCTCGCTGGTTCTCCGCATAGTCGCGGTGCCCCTGGAACAGTACGGCCGGTACCGCAGCGGCTGTAGGTCCGGTCGCTGAGGATTCAGGTGATGACGCATCCTTTGTCTCTGTTGGCAGCGGCTCGCTCGGAACGCTGGGGCGACCGCGATGGTAATGCGTCGGGTACTCGTCCTCCTCGAGCGTCGTCACCGCAGACCAGCCACCACCGGCGGTGTAGTAGCCGAAGTTCACACCCGCCATGGTCGAGTCGATGCGTAGAATCTGGTCTTTAACGCGCTTGCGACCCTCAACAGCGAAGCGCAGGATCTCCTCGATCTCCTCGGGTGTCGCCTGCTCATGCGGGTAGAGCAGCTTCATGAGACCGGAGAAGGTCTTGTGGGTGGCATCGCGATCACGAGTCGAGATGTCCGAGCCGAGTGTGAAGTACTGCTGGTACCTATCGGAGTAGTCGAGGTTGCGCATCGACTTGAGTACCTCGGCGATGTAGTCGACGACGAACCCGTAGCCGTCCGAGAACATCTCGCTGCGAATCGTGTCGACTTCCCATCCCGGGATGTAGAAGTGCAGCCGATCGAGGAACGCCGAGTCGTGGTAGCTCTCTGGCAGCTCGTCAAACAGGTCGGAGTGCTTCAGCATGTACGGCACGGTGTGCGACGTGTTACCGACGAACACCATGGACGCCTCGGCACCGAGGGTCTCGACGCCACGAGAGAATGACTTGTTCGCCATGTAGTTCTTCATGATGTCGACGAGCGCCTTATCGGTGCGCTTCTTTTTGCCCGCGAACTCGTCGAAGGCCACGACGTCCCAGTACCCGACAAGGCCGAGCCGACCATTGGCGTTGTTGACGAACAGCTTGGGTACGGTGACCTCGCCGCCGGAGATCAGCATGCCGTGTGGCGAGAACTCCGAGTAGATGTGCGACTTGCCGGTGCCCTTCGGACCGAGCTCAACGAGGTTGTAGTTCCGCTCGACGAAAGGGATCAGCCGGATGAGCTGCAGCAGCTTGGCGCGTCGCCCGAAAATCTCAGGACTGAAGCCGATCGACTGGATGAGCAAGTCGATCCACTCGTCGGTGGTGAACTTCGCGCGGGACTCGAGGTAACCCTGGTAGTCGAAGTTCGACATCTGGATCGGCTTCAGGCTCCCCAGAATCCACGGCACGACACGGGCATCTTCGTTGTGGAAGTACTCGATGTCGCAGAGGCACCACACCCCACCAACCAAGAGCTTCTGATTCGCGTTGACGGTACTCGCCTCGACGATCACACCGGTGATGCCAAGGTTCGCGAACGACGCCTGGTAGACGTCGTCCTTCTCGTTCAGCGTGACGCTGACCTTGTCGATGATCCGGAAGCGACCCTTCTCGCGGATCTTCGACTTGACCAGTTCCGACTCGTTGCGGTGCACGTAGTGCTGGGCGAGGATGCCCCGCACTTTGTCGATGCCTGCCTGGATCGTCGCCTCGTCGTCGGATGCCGCGTATTGGCCGAGCAGGTATTCCAGCACGTACGACGGCACGATCGCGTTGCCCTTGACAGCCTTGACAAGATCCTTGCGAACAACGGCGCCAGCGAAATGCTCGTTGGTCTTCCGGTCGAGTTCGCTCTCCAGGGCAGTCGCCTGCGTGGCCTCGCCATCGACAGCATCCGCGAGAGGCGGGGCTGCGGTGAGGTCGATGTCGTCGCTCATCAGAAATCCCATCCGTCGTCACTCGCGAAGGCGCGTCTTACCGTGTAGGGCACACCCCGATACTTCTTCCACTGATCGGTGCCTTCGATTGGTTCCGACAACCGGAACTCAACGCTTTGGTTGTTCGCGCTGTCGGCATCCTTGCTCAGCAGCAATGTCACACTTTGGAACCGGTCACGTCCTTCAGCGCCGTCCGAGTCGAACGTCATCTCCTGCTCGTTCGAAATCAGCTGCTTCCCGAAGTAGAGCCCCGCGCGAAGCCGCCGCGCCGGGCGGTTTGGCTCCACCCTGGTCGACTGGTACAGCTTCACCACGACCTGCCCGGTAGTGATCTTGTCGGACTCCGGATGGATCTCGACGTTTACCGGCTCGACCGTGTCGCCGCGCCCTTTGTTGATGGAGATCACCGGGACGACAATCTCCTGCAGCGACGCTCCCCCATGCACGAACTGGAACCCGGCTCCGGGCTGCACGATGCGCTGGATGGAGTTCGGGATCTGCACCTCGAGATCGCTCGAAAGCCCGATCTGCTCAGGCTGGAATGTCCGGAATGCGGGGTCCTGCTTCAGCCCCTGGCCGAGTACATAGCGTCGCTTCTCGGCCACGATCTTCTCGCCCTGCGGCTTCACAGTGAGGTTAAATTGAGGCGCCAGCTTCGACCGTTGATAGAGGAAGCCGTGGTCTGCTGTCACGAAGATGTTCGTTGCGTTCGCGCTCGCGAGCTTCTTGATGATGTCAAGCAGCTCGCGGATCGCATCCGCTGCTGCAGTGAAAGTGCGGTGCTCTGATACCGCTTTGTCACCGGTAGCGTCGATCGTATCGTGGTAGACGTACAGCACCTGGTGGGACGCGTACAGGTCGCGGCGATCGCCCGGCTTCATCTCGATGAAGGTCTTAGCTTGGATCGCTGCTCCGCCAACAGAGCCAAGAATCTTCGTCCGGTTCGCAGTACCGTCCGACTTCTGTCCGTCGACGAGCACGGGATCGCCGTTTGGCGAATGTGCCAGCGTCTGGTTCGGCAACAGAGATGCCATCCCCAATTGGGTGTAGCTCGGAAGCACGCCCAACATGGCTTCGATCTTGGCTTCGAACTTGTTCTCGCCGCGAATGCTCGAAGTGAGCTCTTCAGCGACCTCGTACCGCAAAGCGTCCGAGACGACGACGACGGCCTTCTTGCGGCCCTTGAGAATCTTGGCCACGTAGTGCTCGTAGAAGGATGATTGCGATGGGACGTTCAGGGTGCGCCAGCGCTCTACCTCATCGACCTGCGTCTGCCAGCTCGCGCCGAGTTTCGCCAGGAAGTCGGTGACGTACGCGTTCTCCACCAGGCCACCCAACGCTTCGAGCGGCTGTTTGAACTCCGCCGTTAGGTACGCATGGGTGAACTGGCGGTAGAGCTGATCGATGCGGAACCACTCGTCGCGATACCGCGTCAGCCCGTCGTCGAAGGACGGGATCTCGAGTTTCGCAGTCCGGATCGCGGGAATCAGCTCTGCCGCCGCGCTCAGTCCGTCGTATAACGTCGCATAGTCGTCGGACCAAAAGCTTTCGCGGCGTCGAGCGCTGATCGTATCGAGGACGTCTCGCGGCGACATCCTCTGCGACACGACGCTCTCGACGAGACGGTGGATGACTTCACGCTCGAAGGCCTCGAAGACATCTGCGTCTTGGATCGTCGCCCAGGGCATCTGCGTTGCGACCTCTTTGTAACTGAGGTCGTCTTCAATCTTCCGCGCAAGTACCTTCATCGCGGGTGCGCTCCGCTTCGAATCGCGGAAGCTCCGAAAGTCGATGGCAAGATTTCGCACCTTGTTCGAGGAGGCGGTATCAAAACCTTCGGCAGCGCGCTGGAACATCCAAAGCGCGAAGCCCGCGATGGTCGGGGCGTCCGTTGTATAACCGTAGATGTGCTCGGCGCCGCCCCAATGGAAGTCAGCAAGCTCGTGCTGCCGAAGGGCATCGACTCCAGCAGCGCTGCCGTCTGCGTACTGGATGAGCAGCGTGCGCGTGAGCTCGGAGAAGCTGTGCTCCTTCTGCCCTAGCAGGGCCGCGCACATCTTGGCACGCATGACAGTCGGGTCGTCTCCAGGCGAGAGCAGTACTCGGAACTTAGACACCAGCCTGCCGTCCCCGAAGAACCTGGGATGCTGCGCGACGAGCTCGGCGGCACCCGGTCCGGTCAGGCCGAGGGTCGCCGCCATGAGCGCGCTTCGGTCCGCGGTGAAGATCGGGCCGTTCGCGAGCTCGATGTCTAGCAGCCAGTTCCCCACGCCTTCAGGCATCCTGCCGGTGCGATAGACCAGGAACTTCGACACCTTGTCCTCGCGCAGGATCCGATGTTTGAGGGCGAACTCGTTGTCGGCAACACGCAGCACCGTTACTCCGACGGGCACCTGACCGTCGAGCTCGTCGGCATAGCCGCCGTCAGCGTCGTGCCACACGACGATGCGTGCGCGCTCGAAGCGGGCGGCGAGATGATCGGCAATGGTTGGCGCCCTACTCATCGCCAGCCTCCAGAGCTGCGATCTTCTTCACCGCTGGACGCAACTTCCGGTAGTTCACTTTCACACCGTCATCAAGGTCGATCGCAACCTGCTGGGTTGCGAGCGGATAGAGCACGTCGTGCTCGTAGTCTCGCAGCTCTGCGAGCACCTTGCGGAGCCGGTCAGCTTCCTTTTGGCCCTTTGCTGACCCGCCGCCGACGGCAATCACCTCGGCTTGCTGGAGGGCAACCGTGAGCTTTGCCTCGTACTCGCGCAAGTACTCGTTCAGCACTGTCGAGACCGTTGACGGTGTGTAGCGGTGAATATAGACCAAGGCGTTGAACGACCCCTTCGGGCTGGAGAACATCCAGTAGATTGGCCGCTTCTTGTATCGCTGCACGTGGTCGTCGTAGAACCTCGACTTGCCTGCCTTCGTGATGAAGTAGTCGCGTAGCGTCTGCACGCCCAGCGATTCCTCCACGAAGCGCAGATTCTCCTCGAACTGTGCGGGGCCGAACGCCGCACGCAGGAACTGGCGGAAACGCTCGACGATGTCGTCCTCGAACCAGCCGTCATCGACGAAGGGGATCACGTTGTCAGTATCCGGACGGAATGAAGGCGACGGAACCGTCGCGAGGTAGTCCTGGAGTGTTGAACCCTCGTTCGCGAGGATCAGGCCTGGCTCGTCGAGGCTGTAGCGGCCAAACATGCACCCAACTGCGTAGGAGACGAGATGTCTCACACAAGCTGCGACGTCAAACAACCGCAGCGTTACATCCCTCGCGTCGACTTCGGTGGACACGCTGCCCTCGAGACCATAAATGGCTGCAACTTCCGCGTTGACCATTGACTCAATGCCGGCTAGACGCTCGCGGTCGGCGCGATGCTCCGCGAGGAAACCGCTGATGCGCGACGCCAGGGTGTCAGTCGCCGGTCCATCCTTCAGGAAAGGCAAGCTGCTGAATCCCCACGCTGTTTCGACGAGATCCCAGTCGCTCGACGAGATTTCTACCGCCTCCAATACAGCAGGCACAAGCAAGGATGACCGGTCGACCAGCCGCGTCCGGGGAAAGGGCAGCCGAGCGAGATCACCAGACTGGACGTTAAGGGTGGGGTTCTGAGCGCGGATGAAGAACTCCCCTGTGGTTGACCCGAGAAACGCAAGGACCAAGAGCGGATCCTCAGAAGGAAAGACTGCTGAACCCGCGACATCAAAAATTGTGCCCGCAGGAGCAAGCCGGGCGGTGAACCGACCGGAAGTGATCTTGTTGTATGTCAGAGAAGATCGGAAAAAGTAACCTCGGTCCTTGACTACGTAGTCAATGTTTCCATTGAGATATGGGTACTTTTCGTTGATTGAGGCTTTGATTCGTTGCCCGTCGTTCTCCCAGTCAACGACATTTTCGAGATTCCCGAACCATTTACGGAAATCACCTCCCTTGACGAGTGGGAACCATCGTCCTCCAGACGCCGCTGCGGCCGCTGACGTCTCAGCGGATAGATTCGTCCGAGCTGCGCCAACCTCGTACCAATATCGAACGAAACGCCCATTGTCACTTGTTTGAAGTCCAGGCTGACCATAGGAATGATCACCTAGGCTATCGAAATTCGCGTAGGCGCTGAGGGCGTGTTCGGGCAACCAGTAGGCAACTGGCGCAGACGGTATCGCGGTCAGGGCCGATGGCCTCACCACGTGTACACTGCCGGATCCAGCGAGGGCGTTCACCAGAGCTTGACCAGAAACAACCTCAGGGAGAGGCTCGTTGACTAGCGAAACGAATGACGCCGTCGACGAGGCGTTCGGCGACGGCGCGAAGACGAACGCACACACCTGCACCGTCGCACCGCGGAAGCCACCCAGCGGAAGCTCTACGAGACTAACAAGCGATCCGTCCATCAGCAGGCGCCTGCGGAGGCGCTCGTGCGATGAGATATACATCCACACATTCGGACTCATCACTCCAACGAAACCGCGAGGCTTGACGAAGGCGAAGGTCCGCGCAACAAACGCAGAGAACAAGTCGGCCTTGTACGCCTTGAAGTTCGCACTAACGTAGCCCGCGAGAAGTTGCCCCATATTGCCCGAACCCATATAGGGAGGATTCTCAACCGCGACCGCGTACTTATTTCCGAGCTCTCGGGCCTGCTTTATGACCCTCTGAGCCCTTTGGAGCACGTCTGTTTTAAATAGGTCGCCGCCGCCGTGTAAAGTCTCAAGATGCCGCGCCAAGTGATTCGCTTGGTTCGGGTCTGGCTGGATCAGCGCACCCAGCGTGTCGGCCTCGGCGAACTGGTTCCAGAAGCTTTCCTCCGCATGGCGGTTATCTCCGCGCGCGACAAGGAAGTCGAGTTCGTCGAGAGTAAACGAGATCGGCTCAATCATGCCGATCTTCGGATCGACCTTCTTATTGAAGAATGTCCGCTGTTTCGCCCGCGCCTTCATGGTGAGCGCAAATGCGGCGAGGGAAGCGGCGCGCGGATCGATCTCGGATCCGTGGAGATTGTGAGTGAGGATCAGTCCGGGGATCTCAGCTGGCGAGTACCCCTCCTCCTCATAGATCGCGTAGAGCAGGTCGAAGGCGTAGGTGAGCATGTGGCCCGAACCACACGCCGGGTCAATCACGGTTAGCTCTTCCGGCCCCGAGAGCTTCAGGAAGTCAGCTTCTCCGGCGACGGGTGAATTGTAGTAGTCCATGCTGTCGACAAGTCGGGAGGCTGGCCGGTTGAGCATCCACAATCTGCCGACTGAGTTCTCGACGAGGTAGCGGACGATCCAATGCGGGGTGAAGAGCTGCGTAGCGGCAGGAATCTCGTCGGCTCCAGCCTTCATATTCTTCTTGAATCCGGCGAACACCTCGTCTTTCCGCTCGGAGATGTAGAACTGGTAGAGCCACCCGATGACCTCGACGTCGCCGCACACCTCTTCGGTGAGCACTTTACGGGCGCGGGCAACGATGCCGCCGTCGGCGAGCAGGCCCGCGGGGACCAGCAATTCGGTGTAGTCGCCTTCGCGTTCGAACATGAACGGCATCGACTTATGCCAATGACGGCAGTATTCGGTGAGTAGCAGCGCGTACGCTTCGCCCTCCGCGTCAGTACTGCGGCGAGTGCCATCCAGCAGGCCCAGAATGGCGCCCCGCATGGCGGAGCTCGTGACGACATCGGCGTCGATGTCTCCGCGCTTCGCATCGGCAAGGATCTCGGGCTGGCCGTGTGCTTGGGTTCGCGCGGGCGAGACAATCCCAGCGCCCGTGTAGCCCTTCGCGTCCATGAACCGCAGGGCGATGAGTCTGTTGAACCAGGTGTAGGCGACCTTGTCGATCACGCGCTCGTGGCCGTGCACCGCGATCTCGGTTTCGAGTCGACGCACCGTCCCCGCTCGCTCAGTTCGGGCGACGGATCCGGTGGCGAGCACTGCCGACGCCTGCGCCGAGACCGCGGCGATCAGTTCGCGGCGAGCATCTTTCGCAAAGCTCTCCAGGGGTTTTGTTTCCATGCTTGTTCCTTAGAGGGTGATGCGCTTGTTGTCGTTGATCGTGTTGACGAGCACCGATCGGAGTTCACCGAGGTATACGTTGACGTCGTCCTCGGTTTCGAGCAGTCCACCAGCCATAGGGAGCGCAAGCTTCTTGATCGAAACGCTCTGCTTGAGCCTCGGCGAGACGAGACCGGTCGGTGTCGACTCAGCGCTGGGTTCCACCGAAGGGTCCGGGTCCAGCTTCGGCTGTCTGGTCGATTCCAGCTCGTCCAGGATTGCCGGGTAGGTCGTGTCAACAAACTGCGCCGCGAGATTGCGGATCGCGGGGACCTGCGTCTCCTGCTGCACCCGCGCACGTGCGGCGTCTGCTTTGCGTGCCACAGCCTCACGCGAGGCCGCGGTCGCAGCCTCAAATGCTGCGCTGACCGGCACCTGCTTCCAGTAGTCGTTGATCGATCCGACGGCAGCATCGCGCTCCGCGGAAACGATGCCGCTGAGCTGCGCCTGTAGATCAGCGATCGCAGCTCCAAGTTGCGCCGTCCTGTTACTGCGGAAGATCTGCGGATCCTCGAGTGCGATCTCGACTCCGTCCGAAACACTGGCAGTCAGGAACGCAAGATTTGTGCGGTTAAGCTGCATGAATTCTGTTGCGTTGTCATAGATGCTGCGCTGGTTACCGTTAAGGAACGCCTTGATCGGATCGATCGCGTTGTCCTTCGCATCCAGGAGCTCGTCCGCAGTGGTGTCAGCCTCGTTGAAATGCTGCAGGAACCAGTCCGGGTTGTTTGCCGTCAGTTCGCCCAGCAGTCGGATGGGTTCATCGAGCTGATCGACGAACGGATATGCGGCAGCACCGGACCGCAATGCCTTCAACTCGTCGAGCGTCGACTCGAGGTGCTCCTTCCCGGCACGGCCAAGTTCAGCCGCATCCTTCGTGAGGCTTCCGTCGTTCGTGAACTCGATGACAAACTTGCGGAAAGCGTTCACGATCTTATGGTCATAGACCCGCTGCGGAGCGACGACGAGGTTTGGGTATCGCAGGGTATTGCGCAGCGTCCCGGTGATCTCGGTCCGAGCGAGCGTTCTGCCGTCAAGCTGCAGCTCGATCTTCGACTGTCCCGCTAGGTGGGCCACCACCGCAGCGATCGACCATTGGTCCCAGCCAAAAGGCTTGGCGGAGTACCGGTCGACGAGCTGCTTCATCGTGACCATCTCATGCCGTGTTCCACGCATCTCCAGGTGCCCTAGCACATCTTCGGCGGGCACCTCTAGGATACTGAGGCTCTCATCGAACATCCCGTCTGGCGGGTTCACAAGTCCGTTGAGACCCTGCTCGCTGAAAGTCTTGCCGCCGAGCATGCTCAGGTTGGTGTACGTGGCCGCAATAACCTTCGCGAAACCGTCGTTGATGCGGGTCTGTGCATCGCTGGTGGTGACGTCGATCACCGCGGCGTTATGAATCAGCGTCGCGCTGCCAACCGCCGTGCGGAGCCTTTCGACGATCTCCTTCTCGCGCTCGGCATTCTGGGTGGCCTTCTCGCCGAGGATGCGGATCTCGATCGCAGTGCGACTCGCCCCCTGCGCACGCTTGACGTACTTCTCGGTCTTCAGCAACAAGCGAAGATCAGCGAGGATCCGGTTCGCTTCGGCTGGCAGAACAAGCCGCAGTTCATCGAGACCCGCGCTGTGCGCCTTGATTTGGTCCAGACTGAACTCGGTCTCGGGACTGGTGAAATGCAGCGCAAGCTCGTGCTGCTTGCCATACGGGGTGCCATCGAGCTTGTAGCCGAACGGGAAGTTCTGGCCATTCTTCGCGACCGTCTTCGTCGTCTTCACGACCGATTCGGCGAGAATCCTATTGAGCTTCGCGGAGACCTCGGAGTTGTCGATCTCGACGTCCTTGATCTCCTGCTCGATCTTCTGCTCTTCGTTCGTCAGGTAGTCGTACAGGTCGCCATTGCGCTGAATGTAGGTCTGCGCCTCGAGCGAGTTGAGGGCTTCGTTGATGTCCTTGCCGAGCTGAATGAGATCCGTACCGAAGCGGTTGTAGACTAGGACCGTGAGATTGCGGGCCGTGGCCTTGAAGCTGTCGACGTACTTGACCAAGAACAGCGCCTTCAGCAGGCGCACCGCGAGCGCGCTGAGCTTGCCGCTGTCGGTGGCGCTCTCGGCGTTGATGATCGCCCGCTGATTTGCGGATTTCAGTGAGGCCCGGATGCCCTCGAACATCTGGTCGAACGATGCCAACGATCCGAGCGGTCGATCGGCAAGGTGAGTTGCGACCTGCTGCACGACGCCGAGCATCGACCGCTCACCGACGGAGCTATTTCGTCCCTCGAAGATGTTGTGGTCGCTGATGCCCTCGATCGCGGCTTGGAAGAGCGGGAACTGGTACGTCACGAACGGGTACGTACCGACGAAGTGTGACTCGTCGCGATAGTTCGGGTAGTGGCGGCCCTCGACGAAGTCGAACAGCGTCTTGAAGTTCGCGTGCTCGGCGTCGTAAACCTCGGCGACCTCACCTGCAGCGGCATCCGTCTTCGCGAGAAGACGCTTGCGGATGACCTCTTCGACGTCCTGGCTGGTGAGCTTGAGCCGGTTCTTGAAGCGAGCCTGGATCTTGGAGAAGTCGTTCGCCTGCTGCTTGGTCCGGTCGCCGCCGACCTTCTCCATGTCTTCCTGCGAAGTTACGAAGATCCACGCCCGGCCGTTGCACTTCGTGGCAAGTGACTCGGCAATGGTCTGCAAGTTCAGCATGAGCTGCGTGTTCGTGCCGATGAATTGTCCGACCTCGTCGACGAAGAAGTTCAGCCGGAAGCCTGCTGGTTGCTTCTCAAGCCACGCCGCGACCTCTTCGGCAAAGTCTTCGATCGCCACCGAGTAGTTGGCACTGTACTGACGGATGATGCCCGGGCTCTCCGAGCCGTTCACCTCGGCGAAAGCCTTGTCGATGTTCCCTGCTTCGAGCGCCGCCTGTTCACGGCCCCGCGCCCAATCGATTCCCGCAGCTCGCGCGAACGCCGCTTTGAAGTCGTCATACTGGCCGCGCGAATCAAGGTCCCGCTCGAATCGAGCGATGTGGCCCTGGTTACCGTAGTACCCCCGCGCTTCGTCGAAGATCTTCACAAACACCTTCAGTAGGGCATCGTTCTGATCCTTCGAGATCAGCGTTGCCTTCTGATCGATGTTGAACAGCAGGCTGCGCGAATGGATCCGGTCCGCCTTCTCGATCAGTGCAGGCAGGAACGCGTCGTCGGCCTTGGAGCGGAATTGCTCCGATACGAGGGCACGAGGGTAGTCATGGCCTTCGATGTCTCCAAGCAAGTGCGCCAGCATCTTCAGCAGGTGCGACTTACCCGATCCGAAAAAGCCCGAGATCCACACGCCGTTGGCATTCGTGTAGTTGGTGTACGCCTCAAGCACATGCTCAAGCCCCTTGGCGGCTTCGTTCGTGAGAACGTACTCCTCGACCTCCGTCTCGAGATGCGAGGTGTCATCCGCCTTGATGACGCCCTCGATCGGACGGCCGATCGGCTTCGCGAAGATCTCGTTTATCACCGTTGCGCTCATGCTTCTTGCTCCAGGATGTCTTTGGCGCGGTAGTAACTGTCGCTAGCGCTGAGATTCAGCGCGCGCAACTGATGGCCAGCCAGCTGTGTGAACTCGTACGTACCGGGGAACCACGCAAGCATCGGGCGGCCCACCACAACGCTCTGCAGGTTCTCCAGCACCGTGTGGGTGCGGATGAAGGGGAAGACCTCGCCAAGCCCGGTAAGGAAGACGATGTCGCTTGGCTGGTTCTTTAAGCGGGCGCGGATGGCTGGGGCGATGTGATCATGCGGGTCGAGCATCCCCTGCAACACCTCACGGAACTCGCCCTTGTCCATCGTTGGCTCCAGCTCGACAACTCGCTCCCAGACGCCTCGCTCAGTGAGGAGCTCAACGGCGAGGTCGTACAGATCAATCTGGGCGACAGCCAGCCCGTCGTCACTCTGGAGCTTCGTTCGTACCCGGTCCCGCATGCTCTCAACGTCGTGCGTCCACGACGGCGGAAAGTGGTAGATGAAGAAGGGGACCTCTTTCGAAAGCCCCTCCATCTTCAGGAATCGCTCGCTACGGAGCACGTCGTACACGTGCCTCTCATCGCTCTGCAAACTGCGCTTGGTCTGTGTCATCGCTCGACCCCTGCGGATGTCGTCGTCGGGAAGAATCGGATGTCGCTCGGAACACGCGTATCGAGGGCATCGACCACTCGCGCCGACATCACGACGGGGATGATGTCGCCCGAATCACTGTGAAGTCCCGCCTCGCGGAGCATTCGGAACACGTTCTGACGCAACTTCCTTGCCGTCGAAGGCTTTATCTCGTCGAGCTCCGGATGCCAGAGGGTCTTGCCGGTAACAAACTGATCGAAATCATCAATGCTTAGCACAGGACGCATCAACAGAAATCGCTCGCGAACAACCTCTTCGGCGAACTCCGCGATCAGGATGTACCTGCGGCATACCGCCGCCCACATCAGGTGCCTCGCCTCCGTTGGGCTCCCCTCAGACAGCAGCGCGATCTCTTCACGGCTCAGTGTGCGTAGACGCTGAAGAGTCTCACGGACGACCCGAGTGCTGGACGAGCTCGTACGAGCCTGGAGGACGTTTCGCTCACGTACGACTTGAGAGACTGCGTCCCAATTTCCGAGCTCCAGATAGACCTGAGCCACCCTCGAAGCTTCATGCGATAGCAGCCCGCCGGTGGTGAACGACAGCGCGTACCGCTCCATCACCAACCTCCAACGCCACAGGGCCCTCTTGCAAAGTGGGTCAGAATATCGCAGTCGGCCGACCGCGGATGAACTGCCCCTCTCGCAGCGTATCGGACTCCCTCAACGCGGGGCCGGAGCCAACCCGTGATGGCGGCTAAGCGAAGAAGTCCTCATCAATCTCGACAACCTCGTAGGTCTCACGCACCTGAACACCTACGCCGTATCGAATCATCAGGCTCGTCAGCCGCTTGCCGTCGATCAGGATGATGCGCGTGGGCACGGCTTCGGCATAGACACGAGCCCCGTCAGTAAAACGGCTTGTAGTAATAAAGACTCCGCGATCGGCCTTGCCGCTGAGCGCACCGACGAACGCCTGCAGGTCTGGCCGCCCCGCAACATTGTTCTCGCCGTAGCGCTTTGCCTGGATGTAGACACGATTGAGGCCGAGAATATCCTGATCGATGACCCCATCGATCCCACCGTCGTTGCTGAGTTGTGTGACGGTGCCGCTGCCCGAAGCACCGCCATAGCCCATGGCAAGGAGCAGCTGCACAACCGCCTCCTCGAAAAACCCCGGTTCTCTTCCCTGCAGGCGCACGAGCAGCTCATCGGCGACCTCTTCGTGGATACGTGTGATACCGTCCTGCACCTGCTCGATGGGCGTCATCGACTCAGCGACGCTCACGGGAATAGCAGTCGTCTCGGCGCGCGCACGAACGGTCTTCTGGTAGACGCGGATCGGGGAGTCGGGGTCCTCGCCGAGGGCTCGAATATCTCGTTCGAGGACGTTGGCCGGGAAGAGCTCAAAGCAGTTGCCGACCTGCGTCAGTGATTGTGTAGTGTCCGCGAGTCGGTCGCGCGAGTGCGCCGACGTTGGTAAGAAACGAGACTCCCCACCCGATGCGGTTCTTGTACTTGAGTTGGTTTCCGGAAGGAAGAACTTCTTTGCGTTGTTCCTCCGTTAGGCCCACCTGATCAGCAACCAGCGGCTGAAACTCACGCCAGTGTCGAACGACCCCGTCGCTGAGCACGCGAAGCGTAGGAACCATAAAGCCTTCCCAGTTCGGCATCTGCTGAGTCATCGATGTTCTCCCTGCTGTCCCGTGCGTCTATCGATCAGAACGCGATCTCGGTCGTGGTCTCAGAGAGACCATCACTGGCGGCACTCCGTCGAGCCTATTTGGTGAACGCCCGTGTCAATGAGCTCTGGGATGCAGCCGCTTCGACACCATCTACGGTGGCCGCTATAGCATCGAGGTCCCGCCCGAACCGCTCCCTCGAGCTAACCTGCTGCATCACCCGCCGCAACGCCAGCGACGACGGCTCCCCCCAACACCGCATACCGCATACCGCATAGCAGCCTCCGCGGGCTCCGTCGGGACTCCGGCGATCTCGGCATCCGCGATCCGCCGCATGCTCGCGAGGTACTCCGCCATCGCGGCATCCGGCACGACGAACCTCGCCGTTCTCCAGCCCTCGCAGCTCGCGTGCCACCGCGCTCAGCAATGCCGGGTCAACCGAGCCCTCGACGAGCCGCCCGGCCTTCGTCAGATCCAGCGCTTCGTCCGCCGGCGGAGTGATCGCCCCATGTGCTGCACCCAGCACCAGGTGCGGACGCTCCGGCGGATCATCCGGTGCCGCTAGCATCCGCCGGGTCTCAGCAATGCTCACTCCCGCGTCGAGCAGCGGCCGGATTACCCCGCAGCCGCTCCACGTGCATCGGCGTCGTCGACGACCACCGCAGCGTGGTGAAAATGTAGCGGCCCCGTGGACTGGTCTGCTTCCAGGTCGCCGACGGCAATTTCTAACCCGCCGCAATCCCCCGCAACAAAACCCCGACCGTCCCCTCCACCCGCGCATCCCCCAACGGCCGCCCCAACAACGCCGCATAACTCGCCATCGCGATGAACTGATCCGCAACCGCGGCAGCATCCACATCCGCCCGCACATCCCCCGCAGCAACCGCGAGCGACAGGCGCGATGCGACCCACTCCCGAATCGGCGCAGCCAGCTTCTCGTTCAGCTCCAGCCCCAACTCCGGATCCGACGCCGTCACCACGATCAACGCCCGGGCGACGGCGACACCATCCGCATCCGCAAGCCCGGCAGACACCGCCGAGAACCACGCGCGCAGGTCGGCACCCAGATCATCAGAGAAGGGCACGGCGGCATCCGCTCCAGGCACCGATCCCTCGCGCAACGCCTCCCCGAGGATCGCGGCCTTCGACCCCCACCACCGGTAGATCGTCTGCTTCGACACCCCCGCAGCATCCGCGAGGCCCTCGATCGTCACAGCCTCGTACCCGCCGGCAGACAGGGCAGCGCGCATCGCCTCCAGCACGGACTGGCGGGCTTTCTCACTGCGAGGACGGGGCACCATCCGAGCGTACTCAGGCGTACACTCAAATATAAGTAGACGCACCGTTGCGAAACTCGAACAAGGAGAACGAGCATGGCCCTCACCGCACACTCCACCATCGGCGACTGGCTGAACGACCCGACCGGCGGGCCGATCATCCGCGGCCTGTTCGAGCAGACCGGCGCCGACCCCGAGCTGCTCACCCCCGTGCTCGGACTCCCGCTGCAGCAGCTCGTCGCGATGAGCCAGGGTGCCATGCCGCAGTCCGTCGTCGACGACCTCGTGCGCGCAGCCAACCGCGGCGAGATCCCGGCGGAAGACGCAGCAGGAAGCGGCTGGACCGAGAAGCCCACCGCCGGACGCTTCGCCGGCAAGACCGTGATCGTCACCGGCGCGGCATCCGGCATCGGCAAGGCCACCGCATCGCGCATCGCCCGTGAAGGCGGACGTGTGATCGCCAGCGACATCGCCGCCGACAAGCTCGACGCGCTCAAGGCGGAGCTTCCGGATGCCGACATCACCGTCGTTCCCGGCGACCTCACGAAGCAGGACGCGATCGACGCCGTGCTCGCCGCTGCAGGCGACCGCATCGACGCCCTCGCGAACGTCGCCGGCATCAACGACGACTTCTCTCCCGCGGGTGAGACGACGGATGCCGTGTGGGACCGCGTCATCGCGATCAACCTCACCGCGCCGTTCAAGCTCATGCGCGCAGTCCTCCCGATCATGGAGGCGGCGGGCCGCGGATCGATCCTCAACGTCTCGAGCGAAGCGGGCCTGCGCGGCAACGCCTCGGGCAACGCCTACACGGCCAGCAAGCACGGCATCATCGGCATCACGAAGTCCGCCGCGTTCATGTACGGGCCGAAGGGCATCCGTGTGAACTCGGTCGCTCCGGGCGGGGTAGCCACCGGCATCCCGATGCCCCCGAACATGTCGGAGTACGGCTCCGGACGCCTCGGCCCGTTCCAGCAGACGATCCCCTCGGTCGCGACAGCCGAGCACTTGGCCGCGTCGATCACCTTCCTGCTGTCGGACGATGCCGTGAACATCAACGGTGCGATCCTCGCCTCAGACGGCGGATGGTCGGTGCAGTAAGCGTCAGCACCGACGAGCGCCCCTGCCGACCCGAACGGCAGGGGCGCTTCGCGTCTACGGACGGATGCTCAGCGGTCGGTCGCGAGCACGGCAGCGGCGATGGCCACCCCGACCACACCGAGCACCCCGACTCCGAGCAGAACGAGACCGGCCGGCCAGACGGCGAGCCAGGTGACGTCGTAGACGCCGTCGCCCGCCGGCGTATACTGCTCGATCGTCCCGGCAGCCGTCAACCAGATGCCGACGATGAGGGAGAGCACTGGTACGACCCAGGCGATACCCCACGAGAACTTCCGGGCCAACACTCGCTGCTTCTCGCGCAGCTCTGCCTCCTCGACGATGACGTCGTCGATTCGAGCATCCTCGGTGCGCTCCTGCGCCGCATCCTGTGTCGCATCCATGGCTGCACAGTATCGCTCTGGCAGCCGGCGGGGATATATCGCGCTCGAGGAGCGCCCCTCGGAGATTGACACGCTTCAGCACCCAGCGAGAACGCTCCCCTCGCCATACGCCGGGAGCGTTTCACTGCGGTCAAGGTCGCGAGGGCGACCGGTCAGCTCACTCCTGAGCGAGTCGCACCGTCATCGTCGTTCCGAGGGCGGTGACCTCGTACGACAGCTCACCGTTCTCGAAGGTGAACGTCTTCGTGTCGTCGCCGGAGGCCAGCAGCGCAGTGTCCGTCTTCGTCTTGTCGTTCACGGAATCCCAGGTGAAGGACGTCGATCCGTCCGCGGGAACCTCGATGGTGCCCGACCAGTACAAGGACTTCGTGTCGGGTGCGTTCCAGAAAACCTCGATCGTGTCGGCCGTGATCGTGGCGGTCTGGAAGTTCTCTGCATCGTTCGGGTTCGTCTGCTTCCACTCGCCGGCGAGGTCGACGGGCTCGGGGGCCTCTTCCACTTCTTCCGGAGCGGCCGACGAGGAATCAGCCTTCGTGTCGGCGGGTTCGGCCGGAGCCGAGCAAGCGACCGTGCCGAATCCGATCAGTGCGAGGAGAGCGATAGCGGTGGCGGTCTTGCCGGTGGTGATGTTCACTGTGTTCCTTCGGGTCGTGCGTGCGGAGAAGCGGTCGTTCAAGAGAAATAGCCACCGACACCGACGGCGAAGCTGTCGCAGCTCTCGCCGTAGAGGTCGACGGCGAACGTCCCCGTCGCACCATCGGCGAGCTCCTGCTGCTCAGTGAAACCCTGGTACTGCGAAACGATGGCGTCACCCTCGAAGCAGAAGATGTTCACACCGTACGGACCGGTCGTGTCGGCGCCCGTCTTGTTGGTGGCGGCTCCGACGATGGCACTCCCGGAGATGTTCGCCTCTTCCACCGTCAGAGGAGCAGTGTTGTAGGGCGATGCGTCCGCCGGGCTGGAGCTGGCGGAGAACTCGTACTCGGCGCCGTCGGGGATCACTTCGCCATTCTCGAAGTAGATGTAGGAGAGTCCCACTTCGCCGGGCTGCACGAAGGCCGGAATCGTCCCCTGACTCGATCCAGTCGAGACGATGGCTCCGTCGCTGCGCGCGGTGGCTGTCCAGTCGACGTGCGCGACGGCATCCGCGGTGTTGTTACGGAAGGCGAACAGCAGCACCGCACCCAGGCCGGGCTTCTCGAGCGGGCCGATCTGGACGACGGACACCTCGCCGGGCTCACCGTCCTCGAAGTTCGGCGCCGCGTTCGTGCCGAGCAGGCCGCCGGCGTTGAAGGGAAGCGATTCCACCACGGCCGGGGCCTCGACGACCTCGGCAGCATCCGGCGTCGATGACACCGGATCCTTCTCCGTCGATGGTGCGGGGGAGCTGCAGGAGGTCAAGAGCAGAACAGCAGCGAGAGCCGCCGCGATGCGGAGTGGAGTTTTCATCAGCCTCACCGTATCGGCCGCATCTGGCCGAAAATGCCGTCGTTACCGCTTTGAGATGGCGGATGGCGTCCAGCACGTGAGCCCCCTCACCCCCAGAACTCGCCAACCCCGTCCGCCACAACCCGCCCCTGGTCATACCCGGCCTGCGCAGCGGGGGCGCGCAGCGACACATCCATCGCGTTCTCGAAGAACAGATGCTCGGTCTCATCGCCCGGGCTCACGACCAGCACCTCGCTGCCACCGGCACGCAGCTCGGCAACCTGCGCATCGAGCTGCAGCCCCCACTCGGGTGGGGTGAGCGCGCGACCTCCGAACGGCGGCAGCACCAGCACCTTTCCGTACCCGGCAGCGAGGTCGGCGTTCTCGTTGCGCCGGAACCCGCCGTCGATGAACCGCCGCTCACCGATCCGATAGGCGAAGCCGCTGCTGCAGCTGGCGGCGACGGCATCCACCAGCCCGACGCCGCCGTCGCGGTCGAACACCACCGGCTCGGCAATCTCGGCATCGACAGCCGTGAGCAGCATCCGGCGTTCCGGCCAGGCGTGCACCGCGAATCGTGCGCTGACCATCGCTCGCCACTGCTCGTGCCGCGGGTCGTCGGCGCCGGCCATCTCGAGCGCGGATGCTCCGAGCCGACGGCGCAGGTCTGCGGCATCCGATGATTCTGCGATGAGGCGGTGCATCCGTTCCATGTGATCCACGACCGGGCGATTCGACGGGCGGGGACGCGGAGGAACCGGCGCAAGCGTCGCAGCGTATAAGTCCACCGGATTCGCACCGGCCAGTTGCGCTGCGGCGGTCGCGCCGGCGGAGGTGCCGACCGTGAGGTCTGCGGACGTGACGTCGACGCCGGAGTCGAACAGTCCAGCGACGATGCCGATCAACCAGGCGTTGCCGGTCGATCCACCGCCGCCGAGCACGAGCGCGCGCTGAGAAGAGGGAGAAGAAGAGTGAGTGTGCATGGGAGTCGCCTTTCGCGATTGCCTGTTCGGCGCTCCCGGTCGCGACTACGAGTGTCGCGAGATCGTGCACTGCGGGGGAGCGCCCACGATGGATGCTGCATTCATGGGTCTCACCTCCTGCGTCCGGATCACGATCGCCTCGACGGTAGCACCCGCCCCACCGATCGGCCAGCGTCAGCTCGTCACTCAGGCGCAGGAGGCGGCGTGCCGCGACGCCGGCGGACGGCGACAAGGAAGACGACGAGCGCCCACGCCACCACCGCCCCTCCCCCGATGATCGACAACGACGATCCCCACGACGGCTCGAACACCGAGACGATGCCGCCGGCCGAGAAGATCGTGAACACCGCGAGCATCCAGCGGAAGCTCGGCGCCGGAAGCATCCACGTGTCGTCCCGGGTCGCGTCGCCCACGCCGCCCGTCCGCGGACGGTGGTCGTACACCAGCACGATGAAGAACCAGAGCACCAGCAGCAGGGTCGCCGGAAGCTGGAACAGCACCCGATCCTTCGGGTGGTCGAGTCCGAGGGTGATCCCCGCGAAGTAGGCCGCCATCACGGCTGCGGAGATCGCGACCCGAGCGACGATCCCGACGACAGTCCGCAGCCGGACACGGGTCGAGGCGGAGCGGCTCGTCAGCGGCGCCTCAGCTGCGGCATCCGCTTCGTGTTCGACACCATCACCCGACGCTTCATGCATAGAGATCAGAGAAGCACACAAATGACGACAGTGCGATATATTCCGCCGGCGCCCGACTCGGCCTCGCGCACCCCAGCGCGAGTGTCCGGCACTCGACGGGGCCACATCGCAGGAACCGGCAGATCCTGCACAGCGTCGAACAATTCCCCCGGTCCAGCCCCAGAAACTCGAACGCAACCGAACCGTGAGCGGCGCGATATATTGCGGAAACATCTGTTCCATACGTTTCATATGTGACCTCCAGGGCCACGAGCCCACCCCGCACCACGACGACGTGGCCGGTCGCCCCGCCACGCCTATCCGAAAGCACCCATGCTCCGACTGACTTCCCCTGCCCGTCGGCGAATGCTCGCGACCCTCCCGGTCACGGCGCTGCTCGCCGGTTCTCTGCTCGTCACGTCCGTCCCGGCGTCCGCGGCCGATGGCCCGATCGACGGCCCCCGCACCTCCGGCGACGCGATGTTCCCGAACGTCGGCAACGGCGGCTACGACGCCCTCGACTACGACGTCTCACTCGCCTGGAGCCCGACCGGCGTAGCCGACGGCCTGATCACCGGCGACATCACGACCGCCACGACCACGATGACCGCGCGGGCGCTCTCGCCGCTGCGCAGCTTCTCGCTCGACTTCGAGGGCATGACCATCTCGGCGGTGACCGTCGACGGCACTCCCGCCACCTGGGAGCGCGACATCGACGCCGACGCGATCAAGTACAAGCTCATCGTCACCCCGGCGACCCCGGTCGAGGGCGAGTTCACGGTCGCAGTCACCTACAGCGGAACCCCCGTGCGTCACGTCGACGCCGACGGCAGCTCCGAGGGCTGGAACGGCACGAACGACGGCGCGATCCTGCTCGGACAGCCGATCGGCATGATGACGGGCTTCCCGCACAACAACACCCCGGGCGACAAGGCGACGTACACGATCTCGGTCGACGCGCCCTCGGTGCTCGCGAACGCCTCCGGTGTCACGGGTGACGCGGCGGTCGCCAGCAACGGCGAGCTGCAGTCCAAGACGGTCGACGGCGACCGCACCACCTGGGTGTGGCGGCAGGACAAGCAGATGGCATCCGAGCTCGCGGTCATCGCGATCGGTCGCTTCGACGTGATCGAGGGCTCCATCACGCTGACGGATGGCCGCAGCATCCCCTCCTGGTCGTTCATGGACTCGGGCCTCAGCGACGCGAACAAGACCACGATCCGCAACCGGGTCACCCAGCTCGAGACCATCACCCGCAACCTCGAGTCGCTGTACGGCGCCTACCCGGGCAACAGCACCGGCGTGATCGTCGACAGCGTGCCGGGCGGCGTGAACTACGCACTCGAGACACAGGACCGCTCGTTCTTCCCGAGCGCCGGCTCGGTGAACGGCAACACGCTCATCCACGAGCTGGTCCACCAGTGGTACGGCGACAACGTGGCCCCCACCACCTGGACCGACATCTGGATCGGCGAGGGCATGGCGACCTGGGGTCCGACGCACTACAACAGTGCGGCCGGCTTCGGCAGCGGCACGAGCACCGAGCAGACCTACTTCAGCTCGTGGAACCGCACGGCCTCGACGAGCGCGAACTGGGACACCCCTCCCGGAGCGCAGACCGACTCGGCATCCCTGTACGACTACCAGACCTACACGCGCGGCGCGCAGTTCTGGGAGGCCCTGAAGATCTCGATCGGCGACGACGCGTTCTTCGCCTTGATCAAGGAATGGCAGATCCGGTTCGCCGGTCAGAGCCGCTCCGGTGCAGACCTCAAGGCCCTCGCCGAGGAGCTCTCCGGCCGCGACATCACCGCGCTCTGGAACGACTGGATCCTCGAGCCCGGCAAGCCCGCCTGGCCCGACAAGCTGTCGCTCACGCTGACGGATGCCGCGGCCGACCCGCTCGCGATCGGCGACACCGTGACCTACACGGTCTCGGCCGCCAACACCGGACTCGTGCCGCTGGTCTCCTCGGTCATCACGGTCGACCTGAGCGAGCTGCTGGCCCGCGCCACGCTCGACGCCGTCCCCGCCGGCGCGACGCTCGACGGGGACACGCTGACCTGGACCGTTCCGGTCGGCACGGCTCCCGCCACCGCGGCTGATCTCGTCTTCGGCGCGACCGTGATCGACGACGCCCCCGGCGGGGCGTTCTCGGTCACCGCCGACGTCGCCACCCTCGGCGGCGCGTGCATCACCTGCGTCGCAGAGGCGAACGTCATGGCGGTGCTCGCTCCGACCACGGCGCCGACCATCGCCGGCAAGGCCAACGTCGGCGAGACGCTGACCGCGAGCTCCGAGGGATGGCCCGAGGGCACCGAGCTCAGCTACGCGTGGGCGATCGACGGCGAACCCGTCGTGAGCACGGCTCGCGCCGCTGACCCGGCGACCACGTTCACGATCCCGGCGAGCGCACTCGGTTCGCGCATCTCGGTCACGGTGACCGGCTCGCTGGCAGGGTTCCGCACCGGTTCGATCACGAGCGCAGCCACGGCTGCGGTCGGTGCGGCGATCGTTCCCGGTGACGGCGGCACCACGCCCGGCACCGGCGGGGTCGGCGACCCTGATGACGAGCAGCTCAGTTCGACGGGGGGAGAATTCCCCATCGGCGGCGTGCTGATGGGTCTGATGCTCCTCTCGGCGGGTGGCGCGGTCGTCGCGATGCGCCGCCGTCGCAGCATCGACGCCTCGTAGACCCGACGGATGCCGCGCCCGAACGCGGCATCCGTCACCATCCCCGACTGGGGATAGGAAGCGCACGCCCTCCCCCCGGGCGTGCGCTTCTCTTTTCGCGCGATGCTGGATCAAAAGTGCGCCTGGCAGACCCCATCGGGATGCATTTTTGATCCCTGAGCCGCGTCTTCGGCGATCGGCCAGGCTTCCTCGACCGGTCGTGGCGCGAGACGTGGAGCGGAACCAGCTCTTCAGGACTATGCGCGCCTGCGCAGCGCGTCGCCCATCGCGGCGAACGCCTCCTCGAGGATCGGCCGCGGGGTCGCGAAGACGATGCGCACGAACTCCTCGGAACCGCGCCCCAGCAACCGCCCCTCGGTGAGCACGACCTCGGCCTGCTCGCGGAAGAACGCCGCTGGCGGGCCGTCGATGCCGAGCGCGCTCGCGTCGATCCAGCCGATGTACGTCGCCTCGGGCACACGGTAGACGGCGCCGGGCAGGTGCTGCTCGACGAGCGATTCCAGCAGCCGCCGCGATCCGTCGAGGTAGTCGATCACGCCGTCGAGCCACGGCTTGCCATGGCGATACGCGGCCGTGGAGGCCACGACCCCGAGCGTCGATGCGCCGTGGTGCACCGCGAAGCCGAACCGTCTGTACAGCTCCTGGTCGGGCTCGTTCGAGGTGATCAGCTGCGCGGTCTTGAGCCCGGCGATGTTCCACGCCTTCGACGCACTGGTCCCGGTGACGGTGTGGCCGGCCGCGGCATCCGATATCGAGGCGTATGGGATGAACGGCGCCCGGTCGAAGCGCAGCGGTGCGTGGATCTCATCCGCGAAGACGCGCCCGTTGTGCCGCCCGACGATCTCGGCGATCGCCTCGAGCTCCTCGCGTCCAGCGATCGTGCCGGTCGGGTTCTGCGGGTTGCACAGCACGAGCGTGCGCGCTCCGGCGGCGAAGGCCTCGTCGATTCGCTCGAGGTCGTGCTGCCAGCGTCCGTCGACCTCGACACCAGGCACCTCGATCACCGGATGCCCGATCGACGGAAGGTATGTCAGGAACGGCATATATGCCGGCGTCGGCACGATCACGGCCGATCCCTCGGGCGAGTATTCGCGCACGGCGACGCCGAGAGCCGCCATCACATCGGCGACATGGTGCACGCGCTCGGGATCGACGTCCCAGCCGTACTCGTCGCGCATCCAGTCGGCCGTGGCCGCGCTGAGCTCGGCCGCCACGGGCGGCGAGAGGTACCCGAGGTTCTCGTCGGCGACCGCTCGCCCGAGGGCATCCGCGATCTCGGGCGCGACGCCGAAGTCCATCTCGGCGACCCACGCACCGATCTGTCCTGGGTGCAGACTCCACTTGCGGCTGTACGGCTGATCGAGCTGCAGCCGCGTGCGGGCATCGAACGGGTGAGAGGGGAGGGACTCGGCCATGACAGGACTCAGACGATGCCGGGACAGGAACGACCGCGGATGGCAGATGATCGCTGCGCGTTCGCGTCGGTCAGCGCCTGCATGTTCGGCAGGCTGCCGACGATCGTCGTCTGACTCTCGGTCACAGGGGAACTCCTTCGCAGCGGGGCTCCATCAAATGTACGGATACCGCCGCGCGACCGCATTCCCCGTGTCCGCCCGTGACGGTGACCGGGCTCAGCCGATCACGTCATTCTGCGACACCTGCGCCGGGAGAGGTGGCCCGAATGGCCGCAACACCCCAGCGGATGCGGCCATTCGCGACCCCGCGCTGCGCGCTCGGCGCGCGACGCAGACCGTGGTTCAGCCCTGGCGGACGTCGAGCACCCAGGTCACGCCGAAGCGGTCGGTGAGCATGCCGAAACCGGCCGACCAGGCCGATGCTGCGAGCGGCTCGACGATCGTGGCGCCGTCGGCCAGGCGGTCCCAGTACTGCGTGATCTCGTCGAGCGAGCCGCCCTGCAGCGACTGGAAGAACGTGCGATCCGTGATCGTGGTGCCGTTCTCACGTCGCGTCGATCCGGCGGTCGCCGCTGCATCCGAATCGTCCTGCCCCGGGATGTCGTAGGCCATCAGGCGGATGCCGTCGGCCGCCGCGAGCTGGCCGAACACGACCTTGTCGGCACCGGGGACGCCTGCGGGCATGCCGAAGTCGCCGTAGGTGGCGACCGTGACCTCGCCGCCGAAGACGGACTGGTAGAAGTCGAGCGCCTGCCGAGCGAAGCCGCGGAAGTTCAGGTGGGTGGTGGTCGTGAGGGTCATGAGATGTCCTTTGCTCGAACGCATCGACGGCCGGTTGCGCCGTCGGACTCAACGATCACAGCAGAAGCGGTCAGATTCGGTCCTCTTCTCGGCGCACAATGGATGCATGACCGGAAGCTCCTCGCGAATGCTCGCGCTGCTGTCGCTGCTGCAGACCCAGCGCGACTGGCCCGGCCACGTGCTCGCCGAGCGGCTCGAGGTGAGCCCGCGCACGGTGCGCCGGGATGTCGACCGGCTGCGTGAGCTCGGCTACCGCATCGGCGCGATCAAGGGTCCGGACGGCGGCTATCGCCTCGCGGCCGGCTCGGAGCTGCCGCCGCTGCTGTTCGACGATGAGCAGGCCGTCGCGATCGCGGTCGCACTGCAGAGCGTGCCGTCGAGCGGCGTCGACCTCGACGAGGCTGCGGCCCGAGCCCTGGCGACCGTGCGGCAGGTCATGCCATCGCGGCTGCGGCACCGCGTCGACGGCATCCGCTTCACCGGCAGCGAGAACCCGACCCGCGTGGATCCTGCCGTGCTCGAGGCCGTGAGCGCCGCCGTGCGCGACCGGCACGTGCTGCGGTTCGACTACGCCTCTCCGTCCGGCTCCGGCCACGACCGTCCGCCGCGGCGCAGCGAGCCGCACACCGTGGTCGCGCGCGAGGGACGCTGGTACCTCCTCGCGTGGGACCTCGAGCACGACGACTGGCGCACGTTCCGTCTCGATCGGATGACCCCGCGCATCCCGACAGGTCCGTCGTTCGTGCCCCGCGAGCTGCCGGTCGTCGATGCGCAGACCTACCTCGCCGCCCGGGCCAAGGGATCGGATGCCGAAGACCGGTGGCCGTGCATCGGCGAGGCCGTGATCGAGCTCTCCGCCCGCGATGTCGCACCGTGGATCGGCGACGGCACGCTGGAGGAGCTCGACGACGGCTCGTGCCGCATCACGGTCGGCTCGTGGTCCTGGGTCGGGGTGCTCGCGGCGGTCACGCGATTCGACGCTCCGTTCACGGTGGTGGGCCCCGAGCCGCTGCGCGAGGCGGCCGCGATGCTGGCGGGGCGGTTCGCCGCGGCATCCGGCGCTGCCTCCTGAAACGCGCGCTCGATCTGCGGCCCGAGGGCCCGGGGGTCGCGAATAGACGCTTCGGCGGGCAGGAAGCGACCATCCGTGACACCGGCGAACCCCCACACGCCACGCCGGTAGACTGGACACGCCCCGCCGGCCCCTTCCTTTGGAGTGCGCGTGACCACCGCCCCTGCACCTGTCCACAAGCACGTTCCCGACTCCGTCGAGAACGCGACCGCGACGCCCGAGAAGGAGCAGCCGTACGGCGCCCTCGGCCTCAAGGATGACGAGTACGCGAGGATCCGCGAGATCCTCGGCCGCCGCCCCACCTCCGGCGAGCTGGCGATGTACTCCGTCATGTGGAGCGAGCACTGCTCGTACAAGAGCAGCAAGAACTACCTGCGCCGCTTCGGCCAGAAGGTCTCCGACGAGATGAAGGAACGCCTCATGGTCGGCATGGGCCAGAACGCGGGCGTCATCGACGTCGGCGAGGGCTGGGCCGTCACCTTCAAGGCCGAGTCGCACAACCACCCCTCGTTCATCGAGCCGTTCCAGGGTGCGGCGACCGGCGTCGGCGGCATCGTCCGCGACATCATCTCGATGGGCGCGCGCCCGGTCGCTGTCATGGACGCCCTGCGCTTCGGCGCGATCGACCACCCCGACACGGCTCGCGTCGTGCACGGCGTGACGAGCGGCATCAGCTTCTACGGCAACTGCCTCGGGCTCCCGAACATCGGCGGCGAGACCGTGTTCGACGCGGTCTACCAGGCGAACCCGCTCGTGAACGCGCTCGCAGTGGGCGTGCTGCGGCACGAAGACCTCAAGCTCGCGAACGCGACCGGAGTCGGCAACAAGGTCGTGCTGTTCGGCGCCCGCACGGGTGGCGACGGCATCGGCGGCGCCAGCATCCTGGCATCCGATTCCTTCGACTCGACCGGCCCGACCAAGCGCCCCGCTGTGCAGGTCGGCGACCCCTTCGCCGAGAAGGTGCTCATCGAGTGCTGCCTCGAGCTGTACCGCGGCGAGCTCGTCGAGGCCATCCAGGACCTCGGTGCCGCCGGCATCTCGTGCGCGACCAGCGAGCTCGCGGCCAACGGCAACAGCGGCATGAAGGTCTCACTCGACAACGTGCTGCTGCGCGACCCCACGCTCACGGCCGAGGAGATCCTCATGTCGGAGTCGCAGGAGCGCATGATGGCGATCGTCGCGCCCGAGAAGCTCGACGCGTTCATGGCCGTCGTGAACAAGTGGGAGGTCGAGACCTCCGTGCTCGGCGAGGTCACCGGCGACGGACGCCTCATCATCGACTGGCAGGGCGAGCGCATCGTCGACGTCGACCCTTCGACCGTCGCGGTCGACGGCCCGGTCTACGACCGCCCGGTCGCGTACCCGACGTGGATCGACGCACTGCAGGCGGATGCCGCGGAGAAGCTCCCACGCTCGAACGACCCGGAGACGCTGCGCGAGCAGTTCCTCGGCCTCGTCGCATCGCCGAACCTGGCCGACACGAGCTGGATCACGAACCAGTACGACTACTACGTGCTCGGCAACACCGCGCTGAGTTTCCCCGACGACGCCGGCATGATCCGCGTCGACGAGGAGTCCGGCCTCGGCTTCGCGATCGCGACCGACGCGAACGGCCGCTACAGCCAGCTCGACCCGTACGCGGGCGCACAGATCGCGCTGGCCGAGGCGTACCGCAACGTCGCCGTCACCGGCGCAGTGCCGACCGCGATCACCGACTGCCTGAACTTCGGCTCGCCGGAGAACCCCGAGGTCATGTGGCAGTTCGGCCAGACGGTCGACGGCCTGGCCGACGGATGCTACGAACTCGGCACCCCGGTCACCGGCGGCAACGTCTCGTTCTACAACCAGACCGGCGACGTGCCGATCCACCCGACCCCGCTCGTGGGCGTGCTCGGCATCATCGACGACGTCTCGCGCCGCATCCCCTCCGGGTGGCAGGACATCGGCCAGAACATCTACCTGCTCGGCACCACCGCGACCGAGCTCTCGGGTTCGGCGTGGGCCGAGGTCGTGCACGACCACCTCGGTGGGCTGCCCCCGAAGGTCGACCTCGCCGGCGAGAAGCGCCTCGCCGGTCTGCTCTCCGCAGCGCGTGACGAGTGGCTCATCTCCTCGGCGCACGACCTCTCCGAGGGCGGCCTCGCGCAGTCACTCGCCGAGGGCGTCATGCGCTTCGGCATCGGTGCACGCGTCTGGCTGAACGAGATCATCGAGCGCGACGGCGTGGATGCTGCATCCGCCCTGTTCTCGGAGTCGACCGGCCGCGTACTGGTGACCGTGCCCCGCGAGGACGACGTGAAGTTCCGCGGACTCTGCGAGGGTCGCGGCTACCCGGTGGCGCGCATCGGCGTGACCGACACCGAGCCGCAGCTCGAGGTGCAGGACGTCTTCACGGTGTCGGCCGCCGAGCTGCGCGAGCGCTCGAACGCCACGCTGCCGTCGTACTTCGGACCGACCGTCACGGAGCCGGTGGCCTGATGAGCGAGCTCAGCCGACCCGAGCCCTCCGGCCGACCGGACCGGTCGAGTCGCCCCGAGCCGAGCGAGGACTACGGCGACCTCGGCGAGCGACGCAACCGACGACTCCGCATCGTCGCCTGGACCGTCATCATCGCCTTGATCCTCGGCGGTGGCGGCGCGACGGTCATCACGCTGATCCTCGGCTGATCCTCGCTGCTCGGGCTCGGGCCCGGGCTCGGGCGTTCTCGGGCTGACGTTGCGCGGGCCGTTGCGTTGGCGCAGCACGACGACGTTTCTCTTCGCCCCGGTGGGAGACGACGTCGGTCGACTCCGGCATCCAAGGCGTGACTTCTCCTGCACAGTCCTATGCCCCGCCGAGGTCATCCCCCGATCCCACAACCGATCGCTCGAATGTGGGTGGGCCCATCGCAGGATGCGAGGGATCACGAAAGGGGATTCCATGACTGACGCGAAGTTGGACCTGATCGCCAAGCTGTTGGCGAAGGCCGAGCGGACCACACCGGAAGAGGCCGAGGCGCTCACCGAGCACGCCGAGCGCCTCATGGTGAAGTACGGCATCGAGCAGGCGCGCATCGATGAACGCCGCGGACTTCTGGGGAAGCCGCAGGAAGAGATCATCACAGAGCGGATCGTCCTCACCGGCGTCTACGCGCGAGACCTGCGCGAGCTCGGCGCCGGCGTCGCCGCTGCGCTCGGTACCGTGCGTCCGCTCTACGCCGACCATCCGGAGGGGCTGATGCTGTACCTCTTGGGATACTCCTCCGACGCGCAACAGGCTCGAACGCTCACTGCGAGCCTGCACGTGCAGGCGATGGTGGCGATGCGGGCGTGGTGGTCGGTATCGCGTGAGGCCTACCAGTGGGGCACCGAGGGCGACAAGCGCCGCGCACGCAGTGGATTCGTGCGCGGCTTCGGCGTCGGGGCAGCGGATCGCATCCGAGAGAATCGGCGAGCGATCGTCGAGGATGCCGGGCGCGGCACCGACCTCGTGCTGGCGTCTCGACGCGATCGGGTGGATGCCGCGGTCGACGAGATGCGCACGCGAAGGGCGAGACCTCGCCAGGGTGCGGATGCCGGAGCATTCGTCACCGGACGCCGACGGGGGCGGGAAGCGCTGACCGGCGAGCGCGCCGCCACCAGCGGGCGAGGCGTGTCGGCGTGAGGCGTGCCGATGCGAGGTGTGCCGTGCTGACGTCTGCCGTGTTGACGTCTGCCGTGTTGACGTCTGCCGTGCTGACGTCTGCCGTGCTGGGGGTCGCTACGCCGCTCCCGTGTCGGGGGCCGTGCCTAGAGTGAGGGGATGAGCACGGATCTGCGAGCACTCCTGGGGGAGTTGCGCGTGCAGGCGGTGGCGCGAGTGGCATCCACCTCGACCGTGCTGACCGAGCTCATGCATGACCGCGAAGGCTCGAACGACGACGACGAGCACGACCCCGAAGGCGTCACGCTCTCGTCGGAATGGTCGCGTCTGACCGGGCTCGCCGAGGCCGCGGCATCCGAGCTCCAGCAGGTCGACGATGCCCTGGCGCGTCTGGACGCCGGCACGTACGGCACCTGCGCGAACTGCGGCGAGGCGATTCCGGTTGCGCGCCTGGAGGTACGGCCGTTCGCCACGCACTGCGTGAGGTGTGCCGAGAAGCTCGGACTCTGAGCGCCCCCGAGCGTGGGGCGGGGATCCGACGGTATGCGCGCACGGCAGGGGCGAGTAGCATCCAGCCCATGGCCATCAAGATGGAGAACGTCGGCATCGCCGTGCGCGACCTGGAAGCAACGATCACCTTCTTCACCGACCTCGGGCTCACCGTGCTCGGGCGCGACGAGGTGAGCGGCGACTGGGCATCGACCGCCGTCGGCCTCGACGGCAACCACGCGAAGATCGCGGTGCTGCAGACGCCGGACGGGCACGGGCAGATCGAGCTGTTCGAGTACATCCACCCCGACGCGATCGAGACCGAGCCGACGCAGCCGAACGAGATCGGGATGCACCGCATCGCCTTCTCGGTGGACGACATCGACGAGTCGCTCGCGATCGCAGCACGCCACGGCTACCACCCGCTGCGGGGCGTCGCGAACTATCAGGACGTCTACCGGCTCACCTACCTGCGCGGCCCGAGCGGCATCATCGTGATGTTCGCTCAGGAGCTCACGAAGAGCTGAGGCTGCGCTGGGCGTGTCCCGGCAGCGCGCGGAGGGGGCGCATCTGGCCGCTTCGCGGCGCCTGAAGCGGCCATCTGTGACACCTGGCCACGCAGTCGGATGCCGCCTGGCGACGCACCTACCCGGCGACGGCCTTCGCAATCGCGGCGCCCAGCTCGACCGTGGTGGCGGTGCCGCCGAGGTCGGGGGTGAACGGCGCAGCATCCGCTCCCCTGGCGAGGACGTCTTCGATCGCGGCGAGCACTGCGGCACCGGCCTCGGGGTGGCCGAGGTGCTCGAGCATCATGGCGCCGCACCAGATCTGGCCGATCGGGTTCGCGATGCCGCGTCCGGCGATGTCGGGCGCCGAGCCGTGCACCGGCTCGAACAGGCTCGGGAACAGCCCATCCGGGTTGATGTTCGCGCTCGGGGCGATGCCGATCGTGCCGGTGCAGGCGGGTCCGAGGTCCGACAGGATGTCGCCGAACAGGTTGCTCGCCACGACCACGTCGAACCAGTCCGGATGCAGCACGAAGTTCGCGGTGAGGATGTCGATGTGGAACTGGTCCTGCCGCACCTCCGGGTAGTCGGCCCCGACGGTGGCGACGCGCTCGTCCCAGTACGGCATCGAGATCGAGATGCCGTTGCTCTTGGTCGCCGAGGTGAGGTGCTTGGAGTCTCGGCGCTGCGCCAGGTCGTACGCGTACCGCAGCACCCGGTCGACGCCGGTGCGGGTCATCACGGTCTCCTGCAGCACGAACTCCCGGTCGGTGCCCTCGAACATCCGCCCGCCGATCGAGGAGTACTCCCCCTCGGTGTTCTCCCGCACGACGTAGAAGTCGATGTCGCCCGGTTCGCGGCCGGCGAGCGGCGAGACGACACCGGGCATCAGCCGCACCGGCCGCAGATTCACGTACTGGTCGAACGCGCGACGGAACTGGATCAGGCTCCCCCACAGGCTCACGTGGTCCGGCACCACGTCGGGCCAGCCGACGGCCCCGAAGTAGATCGCGTCGAAGCCGCGCAGCGTCTCGAACCAGTCGTCCGGCAGCATCCGCCCGTGCTGCTGCCAGTAGGCGGCGCTCGCGAAGTCGAACTCCTCGAACTCCAGGGCGATGTCGAAACGGGATGCCGCTGCACGCAGCACCCGCAGTCCTTCCGGCATGACCTCGGTGCCGATGCCGTCGCCGGCGATCACGGCGATGCGATGGGTGGTGGTCATGGGATTCCTTCCGGTGGTGACGACTGATGGTTCCGGTCGCAGTTCGTGTCGCTTCGCGGACGTTCGAGCGGCACGAAGTGCGACCGGAGCAGGAGGTGGGGAGCGCCTCAGAGCACGTCCCGCTCAGCGGGGTGGTGGCAGGCGACGCGGTGCGTATCGCCGTGGTCGATCAGGGCGGGAACCTCCTCGGCGCAGATCTCGGTGGCCTTCCAGCAGCGGGTGCGGAACCGGCATCCGCTCGGCGGCGACACCGGGCTCGGCACGTCACCGGTGAGCACGATGCGCTCGCGCGCCCGCTCGGCCCGCGGGTCCGGCACCGGGATCGCCGACAGCAGCGCCTGGGTGTACGGATGCAGCGGACGCTCGTATAGCTCGTCGACCGGCCCCTCCTCGACGAGCTTCCCGAGGTACATGACGCCGACCCGGTCGCTGAGGTGCCGCACCACCGACAGGTCGTGCGCGATGAAGAGGTAGGTGAGCCCGAGGTCGCGCTGCAGGTCGTCGAGCAGGTTGAGCACTCCGGCCTGCACGCTGACATCGAGCGCGCTGACCGGCTCGTCGAGCACGATCACCTCTGGCTCGACGGCGAGCGCCCGCGCGATGCCGAGGCGCTGGCGCTGCCCGCCGGAGAACTCGTGCGGAAAGCGGTCGGCGTGCGCGGGGTTCAGCCCGACCTGCGCGAGCAGCTCCTCGATGCGGCGCTCGTGGTTCCCCCGGTGCAGCCCGTGGATCACGAGCGGCTCGGTGAGCGTCGCCCGCACGGACTTCCGTGGGTTCAGCGAGGCGTAGGGATCCTGGAACACGAACTGCACCCGGCGACGAAGCGCCCGCAACCGCGAGCCCTCGACGCCGGTGATGTCGTCGTCGCCGAGCCGGATCGAGCCGCCGTCGCTGGGCTGCAGCCGGGCGACGCTGCGACCGAGCGACGACTTGCCGCAGCCGCTCTCGCCCACCAGACCGAAGGTCTGCCCGCCCTCGATCGCCAGGCTCACGTCTGACACCGCCTGCACCACGTCACGAGTGCGACCGAACAGTCCGCCGCCGACGCGGTACTCCTTGACGAGGTTCCGCACCGTGAGGCTCGTGCGCTGCACCTGCTGGTCCACAACGGGCTGGTTCACAGGACCGCCTCCTTCTGCCACTCGTCGACGCGCACGCAGGCGGCCGTATGCCCTTCGCCGACCGCGACCGGCGGCGGCACGACGGCGTCGCAGAGTCCGGCCACGGCGTGCGCGCAGCGCGGGGCGAAGCGGCATCCGCTCGGCCACGCCGTCGCCACCGGGGGCTGCCCTGCGATCTGGTACAGCCGCTCGTCGCGCGATGCCCGCCGGTCGATCCGCGGCAGCGACGCCAGCAATCCGGCGGTGTACGGATGCGCGGTCTCGGAGAAGAGCGGGTCGACGTCTGCGGTCTCGACCAGCCCGCCCGCGTACATCACCATGACGCGGTCGGCCGTGCCGGCGACGACGCCGAGGTCGTGCGTGATGAGGAGCACGGTCGTGCCGGTGCGGCGCTGCACCTCGCGGAGCACGTCGAGCACCTGGGCCTGCACGGTCACGTCGAGTGCGGTGGTCGGCTCGTCGGCGATCAGCAGATCGGGTTCGTTCGCGATGCTCATCGCGATCATCACGCGCTGCCGCATGCCGCCGGAGAACTCGTGCGGATACCGGTCGACGCGCAGCTCCGGCGAGGGGATGCCGACCACATCGAGCAGCTCGATCGCCCTGGCCCTGCGCTGTGCCGTCGTGGTGTCGGGTCGGTGCACGCGGACGGCCTCGATCAGCTGCTCGCCGACCCGCATGACCGGGTTCAGTGCGGTGAGCGCATCCTGGAACACGACCGCGATGTCCTTGCCGCGGATCTCGCGCAGCGCGGCATCCGACATCCCGACGAGCTGCGTGCCACGGAACCTGATCGATCCCGTGACGACGGCAGACCTCGGCAGCAGCCCCATGATCGCCATCGCCGTCATCGATTTGCCCGACCCGGACTCGCCGACGATCCCGACGGTCTCCCCGGCGCGCAGCACGAACGACACGCCTTCGACGGCGCGGGCGAGCCCGGCATCCGTCGGGAAGCTGATCGACAGGTCCTCGACCTCGAGCAGCACCTCGCCGGCGCTCACAGGTTCTTCCCCTGCGGGTCGAGCGCATCGCGCAGGCCGTCGCCGATGAAGTTCACGCAGAGCACCGTCACCAGGATGAAGATGCCGGGGAAGTACAGCAGGTACACCTGCGGGGTGCCGACGTAGCCGGCGGCCTGGCTGAGCATCGAGCCCCAGCTGGTCTGCGGCGGCTGCACGCCGAAGCCGAGGAAGCTGAGGGTGGACTCCGCGATGATCGAGGACGCCACCGCGAGGCTCATCGCGACCACGATGACACCGGCGAGATTCGGCAGCAGGTGCGAGATCACGATGCGGACACCGGATGCTCCGATGCCGCGAGCCGCATCGATGAAGTCCTTCTCGCGCAGCGACAGCACCTGAGAGCGGACGACCCTGGCGATGTAGGTCCAGCCGAGAGCCGTGAGCGCCAGCACGATCGTGGTGGGCGAGGGGCCGAGCCCCTGCAGGATCACGGCCAGCAGCGCGATCGCCGGGACGATGAGGAACAGGTCGGTGACGCGCATGATGAGCTCGCCGATCCAGCCGCCGACGTACCCGGAGATCGCACCGAGCGCGGTGCCGACGACGGTCGCGAGCACGGCGACGGCGAGTCCGATCGCCAGCGAGATCTGCCCCGAGAAGAGGATCTCGCTGAGGTAGTCGCGGCCCAGCTCGTCGGTGCCGAGCCAGTGCGCACCCGATGGTGGCGTCGGGCCGGTGAGCAGATCCTGCTGCCCCTGCGGATACGGCGCGATCCACGCGGCGCCGAAGCACGCGATCAGCAGGATCACCAGCACGATGAGACTCGTGACCGCGAGCCGATGGTGGAGGAAGCCCTTCAGCAGCTGCCTGGTCGGCGCCTTCTGCGGATCCTGCTCGGCGAGCAGCTCCTCGCTCCCGGCGATGCCTGCACCGCTCATGACAGCCTCACTCTCGGGTCCAGCACCGCATAGGCGATGTCGGCGATCAGGTTGCAGACGACGACGGCCACGGCGACCACGATCATCCAAGGCAGCAGCACGAACACGTCGCCGGCGACGAGCGACTGCAGGAACAGCCGGCCCATCCCGGGGATCGCGAAGATCTGCTCGGTCACGACCAGTCCGCCGATCAGGATCGCGGCATCGAGCGCCACGACGGTCACGAACGGGGCGAGCGAGTTGCGCACCGCGTGCCGCCAGATGACCTGGCGTCGCGGCACGCCCTTCGCTCGCGCGGTGCGCACGTAGTCGCTCGTCAGGGCGTCGAGCATGGCGGCACGACCGAAGCGGCTCCACGAGGCGACGAGGGCGATCATGAGGGCGGCGACGGGCAGGATCAGGTGCCGGATGTAGTCGAGCACTCCGGTCTGACCCGGCGAGTTCAGCCCGATGAAGAACAGCGGCGGCTCGCTGAGCCCGAACTGCTCCTTCGGCCACACGGCGAAGGTCTGGATGAGGATCAGTCCGAACCAGAACGCCGGCATCGCGATGCCGATGTACGAGGCACCGGTGAGCAGATTGTCGCCCCAGGAGTACTGACGGACCGCCGAGTACACGCTGATGCCGCCGGCGATCAGGATCGCGACCAGCAGTCCCCAGAACGCCAGCTGCAGCGTGGGCCAGAGCGCCTCTCCGATCAGCGGCAGCACCGGGGTGCCGGTGCGAGTGCTCACCCCCCAGTCGCCGACCACGAGCGACCGCAGCCACAGGAAGTACTGCTCCGGCACCGAGCGGTCGAGGCCGAGACGCTCGATCTCGCGCGCGATGACCGCCGGATCGTGCGCCTGCCGGAGCTTCGCGAGCGGGTCGAATGTCGACCGCACGGCCCAGAACAGCACGAACGAGGCGACGACGATCACCGGTACCGAGTACAGCACCCGTCGTGTGATGAAGGTGATCATGTCGCCGCCTCGTGTCGTGTCATCGGGTCGGGCGCGGGGTCAGCCGGCCAGGCCCCACTCGGCGAGGTTCCAGAACGGACCCTCGACCGGGTTGATCTGCAGCGGGCCGCCGACCTTGTCGCTCCACAGCAGCACGTTCGGCACCGCGTCGAGCGGCAGCGATGGCACGTTCTCGGCGATCAGCGCATCCGCCTCGTGCGAGGCCGCGGCTCGGGCATCCGGATCGATCTCGCTGTCGACCTGGCCGAGCAGCTCATCGAGTCCGGGGATCGAGGTGCGGTAGAAGTTGATGCCGGAGAAGCCGTTCGCCTCGCTCGGGATGTTCGCCGAGGAGAACGTCGAGCTCAGCGTCGGGTCGGCGAAGGTGTCGACCAGCGTCCAGAGACCGGCCTGGAAGTCGCCCTCCGGCGCGATCGTGCCGAACAGGTCGGCAGGGGTGACCTGATCGATCGTCATCTCGAACCCGGCATCCGCGAGCTGCGACTGCAGCACCTGCACCGTGAGGTCGCGGCGCTTGTTTCCGGCGAGCGTCTTGATCGAGAACGTCGCGGTCTCGCCGGCCTTCGCCCAGACCCCGTCGGAGTCCTTTGCCCAGCCGTCGCCCTCCATCAGCTCGTCGACCTTGTCGAGGTCGAGCGAGTACTGCGAGAAGTCGTCGGCCGCGAACGGCGACACGATCGGCGAGTTGAAGCTCTGCTGCGCCTGGTCGATGCCGAGGCTGCCGAACAGTCGCTTGACGATCGCGTCGCGGTCGATCGAGTAGGCCAGCGCCTGACGGACGGCGACCGAGTCGAAGGGGGCCGCGGCGTTGTTCAGCCAGATCGCCTCGAGGTTGCCGGTGCGGGCATCCACCTGGGACGTGATGCCGGGGAGCCCCGCGTCGATCTGCGTGAGCGCGTCCAGCTGCGGCGAGGGGTACAGCACATTGATCTGGCCGCTCTTGAGCGCCTGGAACGCGGCCGTCGTGTCGGGGAGGAAGAGGAAGGTCACCTTGTCGAGGTGCGGCTTCTCACCCCAGTAGTTCTCGTTCGGCACGAGCGTGACCGAGGTGCCGCGCGTCCACTTCTCGATCTTCCAGGGGCCGCCGCTGAACTCGTAGCCGTCTGCCATGATCGAGGCCCTGTCCTGACCCTCGAGCAGGTGCGCCGGCATGACGCCGTAGACGCTGAACAGCGTGCGCCAGCCGGCGTATGCCGAGGCGAGCGTGACCGTGACGGTCTTCGGGTCGCTCGCGTCGATCGCCGAGATGCGGTCATAGCCGGTCTTGTCGAAGATGTCGTCGCCGTCGCGGATCTGCAGCGCCGTGTACTCGAAGTCGGCCGAGGTGATGGGCTCGCCGTCCGACCACACCGCGTCGGGGTTGATCGAGTACGTGATGGTCTGCGTGCCGTCGTCTGCGACCTCGGTGACCGGCTCGCCGGTGACGAGATCGGAGGGCTGCGGCACCCACTCGTCGTCGACCTGGCGCGTTTCGAAGACGCCGGGGAGCGTGGGGATCTGCATGATCCAGGTGCCCCAGATCGATCCGCCGCACGTGGCGATCCAGTCGGTGCAGTCGGGTTCCTGCTCTGCACCGATCACGAGCTCGCCGCCGTCGACGACGGCGACCTCCTCGTTCGCGTCCGGGGTGCTGGACGAGGGGCTGCAGGCGGCGAGCGAACCGATCAGCGCGGCGGCGGTGAGCGCGGCGATCACGACTCGGCGGGAAGAGGGTACAGCGGTGCGAAGCAGTGATTTCGACATGGACGGATCTCCAGTGAGCGTGCGACGAGGGAACAGTGCGAGAGGTGCTGTGGTGCGGGTGGTGGTCCGACTCTAGAGCTGACCGGAAAAGATAGCAAGCACTTTAGTCAATGTTCGTGACTAGGAGCGAGATCAGTGTCGTCCCACTGCTCTCCGGCAAGCGTGCGGAGGGCGAGCTCGTGCATGCGGCGCTGGTCGTGCGCTGCCCCCTCGAGCCCCGTCGGCTCATGTCCGCCCTCGAAGATGTCGAGCACGACGTCGCCGCCGCGAGCGCGCAGCCGATCGACGTAGCCCTGCACGCCGACCACGGGCGTACGGGTGTCGATGGAGCCCTGATTGATCCAGACGGATGCCGTCACGTCGTCGAGATACGTGATGGCCGAGAAGCGCGAGACGAGCTCCGGCGGCACCCACGAGCTCCAGACCGAGCGCACCGCGGGGTTCATCGCGTCGATGGTCACCGACCAGTCGGCCACGGCGACGTGCGCGAGGCCGCCGGCGAACAGCTCGGGCAGGCGTCCGACGCTCAGCAGGGTCATGTGGCCGCCGTACGACGCCCCGGTGATGAAGGTGGACGCCGGATCGGCGAGACCCTGCTCGCGCAGCCAGGCGATGGCGGCCGAGACGTCTTCGATCTCGCGGTCGCCGCCGGCATTCCAGAAGCCTTCGCGGAACGCCCGACCGAAGGTCACCGACCCGCGGTAGTTCAGCGAGGCATAGGCGAAGCCGGCGTCGAGCCAGGCCTGGGCCGATGGGTTGTAGTGGTCCACCGCCACGAGCATCGGCCCGCCGTGGATCTCGAGGATCGTGCCGAGCGGCTCACGATCGGCCGGGCGCCCCGACCACAGCTGCACCCTGGTGCCGTCGGCGCTCGTGACGAGCGCGGAGGAGAGTGGATGCCCCGTCGGCACCGCAGCGGGCGCGATCAGCATCGTCTCGGTGCCGTCGGCTGCCACCTCGGTCACGCGCAGCGGCACGTCCCAGCTCGAACGCAGGGCGCGCACGGCGCCATCAGGTGCGGAATACGAGGTCCAGTAGTACGGATGCAGATTCGCGATGTCCGGCTCCGCGAAGCTGCCGCCCTCGAGCACGGTGCGGACCGCGGCATCCGATTCGTCGAGTTCGATCAGCCGATGGATGCCGCCGTCGACGTGCAGCGCGAGGATGCGGCCGCTCGGTGCGTGCCAGTCGAGGGCGAGCACTTCTCCCGCGAGCTCCGGCAGGTCGAAGTCCTGGCGCTCGCCGGTGCGCGGATGCCAGACGGCGGGACGCGAGAAGCCGCTGCGCTCGGTGTTCAGGAGCAGTCGGTCGTCGCCGAGGACCGACGAGAACCGCACGGCGCGAACGGGACCCGCAGGCAGGTCGTCGAGCGTGGCGACGAAGTCACCGGATGCGGCATCCACCACCGTGATCAGCGGGCGACGGATGCCGGGGTTGTGCGCGGTCGTGTCGATCGAGACCAGGGAGGCATCGGCCGACGGCTTGCCGAACCACGCCTCGATCGGGTCGGCGTACACGACGCGCGGTGCACCCCAGGGAGCAGCGGGGATCACCAGGATATGGAAGCCCTCCTCATCGACGACCGTGGCCACGAGCGCAGATCCGTCGAAGGAGAACTCGAGCCCTCGGAGGACGTACGGCTCACGCCCCGGCGTGAGCTCGACGCGCTCTGACCCGTCCGGCGAGATGGCGACGAGCACGCCGACCTCGGAGCCGCCGCCGTCGTCGAGGTCGACGATCCATCGACCATCAGGCGAGACGATCGCCCCGGTGCTCACATCGAACGGCAGCAGCTCGCCCGGGGCATCCGGCGCGTGCCAGATGCGGCCACGGGCGCCCTCCGGGTGATTCTCGACCACGAGCGCGAGGTCGTTCGCCCCCGCCGACGGTCGCACGGTCATGAGGTAGGGCACTGCGAAGCGCGCGTCGAGCGTCGTCGTGGTGGAGTCCTCCGGGGTGTGCAGCATCGTCGCGCTCTCCTCATCATCGCCAATGTCGTTGACTATAACACTGGCTAAGCTGATTCCGACAGGGTCGACGACAAGGTTCCGGACATTGTCGATGACGCTGACAGACACCGTGACGACGGTGAGGTACCGTGATCTCTGCGTGAGCGACACGCGGCGAAGACAGTGAACGGAGAGCTCGATGGCGACTCGGAAGGCCACGGCATCGGCGAAGGCGCCGGCATCCGCGAAGGGCGCCGCACGACCTCGTCGAGCCCGCGACTCGCTCAGCCGCGACATCATCGTCGCAGCTGCCGACCGGGTGGTCGAACGCGAGGGCCTTGACCGGCTGACGTTCCAGTCGATCGGCGAGGAGCTCGGCGCCCACCCGACCTCGATCTACCGCCACTTCCGCGATAAGGACGAGCTGCTGCTCGCGCTGATCGACACGCTCCGCGCCCGCTCGTACAGCGGCGGCATGGTCGCGACCGACGACTGGCTGGCCGACCTGCGCACGCAGGCGCACCTGATCCACGACCACTACATGCGCTACCCCGAGTTCGCCCTGCAGATGGCGCTGCGCCGCCCGACCGACTTCGCCTCGATGGAGTTCTCGATCGGTGCGCTTCGCCGCGGCGGATACGGGCCGGAGCAGGCAGCCCTGTACGCTCGCGCGCTCGGCCAGCTGATCCGTTCGGCATCCAGCATCCAGGCCGCACTCACCGCACTGCCCGCCGATGTGCAGGATGCCGATGAGCTGACCTGGCAAATGGACTACCGCCGCCTCGACCCCGCAGAGCACCCCGAGATCGCCTGGGCCGGCGAGAGCCTGCCTGGCGTGCGCGATCCCCGCGCCTGGGAGACCGCGCTCGACCTGCTGCTGGAGAGCATCGAGCGGCACGCGCCGAAGGCCTGAGCTCGACGCCGCAGCGCAGCGGCGGGAGGAGATCACAACCTCGGGCGGAGCATCCGCACTCACGCGTCCTCCCGACGCGGAGATCTCAGCCCGACGCCGTGCCGCGAGGGCCCGAGCTCAGCCCCGCGCGAGCTCGTCGAGCATCCCGGCGAGCAGCTCGATCCGCTCCATCATCGAGTCCACCGACACCCACTCATGATCGGCGTGCGCTCCCGCGCCGCGCGGTCCGAGCCCGTCGAGCGTGCGGGCGCCGACCGCGGCCGTGAAGTTGCCGTCCGAGGCGCCGCCGGCCGAGACCGCCTCGACTTCAGGATGCCCGAGGCGAGCCGCGACCCGTCTGGCGCAGTCGAGCAGCTCGGCCGAGGAACTCGCCTCCATGGGCGGACGGTTGATGCCGCCGATGACCTCGACAGCGACACCCTCGGTGTGCGCGGTCAGACCCTGCATCTCGGCATCGACGCGTTCGAGTTCGCCGAGCGTCCAGGCGCGCACGTCGATGCGCACCTCGGCGCGCTCGGGGATGACGTTCGTGACGGTCCCGGCGCTCGCGACAGTCGGGCTCACCGTGGTGCCGGCGTCGGCATCCGCCAGTTCCGGCAGCGCGAGCACGTGGTGCGCGAGCTCGGTCAGGGCGCTGCGCCCCTTCCACGGTTCGAGTCCGGCGTGCGCCGCGCGGCCGGTCAGCTCGACGCGATAGATGCTGCCGCCGCGACGCGCGATCTTCAGGGCGCCGTCGAGGCTCGGCTCGAGCACGAGCACGGTGCCGGCGCGCGCGGCCTCGCGCTCGATGAGTGCGCGCGAGGTGAGCGAGCCCACCTCCTCATCGCTCGAGAGCAGCACGGCCACCTCACCGGAGTCGGCGACACGGGCCAGAGCTGCCGCCATGATCACGATGCCGGCCTTCATGTCGAAGACCCCCGGCCCGGTCGCGCTGTCGCCGTCGACTCGGAACGGACGCTCGCGGATGGTGCCCGTCGGGAACACGGTGTCGAGGTGGCCGAGCAGCAGCACCGACGGCGCATCGCCCCCGGACCAGCGCAGATGGTCGACGCCGTCGACCGTCTCGATGATGCCGGGCTCGCGCATCACCGGATCGAGCCATGAGCACACCAGGCGCTGCGCGGCGGCGAGGCCGGCGGCATCCCCGGTGGGGGTCTCGATCGAGACGAGCCGCTCGAGACGCTGGAGCGCCTGCTCGCGGGCGCTCACGCGGCGACCTTCGAGAGGAAGGCGCGGAGAGCGGATGCCGTCGGCGCAGGCGCTTCTTCTGCCAGATAGTGGTCGGCGTCGATCGACGCTCCCGTGACGCCGGGGGCGAAGCGTTCCCAGGTCTCGAGCACGTCGAAGTTGCGGCCGACATAGCTGTGCGCGCCCCAGAGTGCGAGCGTGGGGCAGTCCACGGTGCGACCGGCATCGCGATCGGAAGCATCGTGCTCGAGGTCGATCGTCGCTGCGGCCCGGTAGTCGGCACCGGATGCGTGCACCGTGTCGATGTCGAAGCAGCGGAGGTACTCGTCGTAGGCATCCGGCAGCGCATCGCCGTCGTGCCGCCGTCCGGTGAATCGACTGCGCAACCAGGTCTCGCGGTCGGCGCCGATCAGCGCCTCAGGCATCCCGTCGTCCCTGGCGAGGAAGAACCAGTGGAAGTACGCGGTCGCCATCGCCCGATCGACGTGCTCGAACATGTGCAGCGTCGGCACGATGTCGAGCACGGCGAGCGATGCCACGGCATCCGCATGGTCGAGCGCCATCCGGTGCGCGACGCGACCGCCTCGATCATGCCCGACCACCGAGAACCGCGGGAACCCGAGCCGGCGCATCAGCGTGACCTGGTCTCGGGCCATGTCGCGCTTGGCGTAGTGCGCGCCGCGGGGCTTCGAGGAGTCACCGTACCCCCGCAGGTCGGCTGCGACCACGGTGAACTCCTCGGCGAGCACGTCGCCGACCCCGCGCCACATGGCCTTGGTCTCGGGGTAGCCGTGCAGCAGCAGCACCGGCGGGCCGGATCCGCGCACCTCGGCGGAGATCTCGACGCCGTCGCAGTCCAGCACCTGCGTCGTGCGGGGTGTGGTCATCATCGTCCAACTCTCGGTGTCCAACCAGCAAGTCAATCACGTTGACTATAGCAATGGCGATGCGTTCCGGGCATCCCCTGCCGCACTTCGGAGATCTGCATCATCTCGGAGGCTCTGTGGCCACGGCATCCGTGATTCCGCAGAACTCCGAAGCGGATGCCGGGCCGGACCCCGAGGGGAACCGGACTCAGGGCTGCGCGGGAGCGCGATGGGATGCTGCCGCGCGTTCAGCCGTGGCGGCGAACTGCGACAACCCGTGAGCCGTGACGTTGACCCGCAGCCTCGTGCCGTCCGAGGAGGTCACGAGGAGGGTCCGCCTGCCACGTCGGACGGTGCTGCGCTGGGCGACGATGTCGCGATGGCGGATGGCCCGCTCGGCACCGAAGACCGTGCGGAACGCGATCGCGTCACGGCCTGGCTCGAGGTACCAGTTGCGGTACGCCAGCAGCACGAGAAGTCCGGCCACGACGAGCACGACCGAGGCGATGCGGAACGGCACAGGGTCGCGCATGTCGCCGCTGCCGAACCCGAGCACCGACGCGAACAGCCCGAGGGCGAGCAGCGCCGCAGCCACGATGCCCACGGCCTTGTGGAGTCGGATGCGCACGGTCTGCTTCGCCGAGCTGTTCGGCCGCAGGAACAGCGAGCGGACGATGACCGCCACGAACAGCAGCGCGATCACCACGAGGACGATCTTGAGCACGAGGGCGGTCATGCTCTGACGCTACCAAGCACTGCGTGCGGGGCGGTGCGAGAAGTAGGCTGAGCACATCATGGAACCGTTCTTCACCTGGCTCGGCAGCTACTGGTGGCTCATCTTCCCCGTCATGGGGATGGCCGGCGGCGTCGCGAAGGCGTGGGAACGCAACGCGAAGCGTCGTCACGAGCGCCGCCTCGAGACCCTCCGCCTGAAGACGCAGCTGCGGACCGCCGAGATCGAGGCGCGCGGCGCGACCCGTCAGGCGAAGCGGGGCGGTCCGTCGTTCGTCGACACGTCGGCATCCGTCCCCTCGAACGATCTGCTCGGACGCCTGTTCACCGAGCACGACGAGATCACCGCCCGCTGGCTCGACTACGAGCTCGATGTCGCGAAGCTGATCGCGTTCCCCGCGATGAGCGACGGCCGTCAGCCGCTGACGGCCGCGTTCCTGCGGGCGAAGAAGAAGGCCGACGCCCTGCGCCCGGCATCGGCAGACGCGAAGGTCGGCGACGCCCAGGTCGGCGAGTACCTGCAGGCGGTCGGCGACTACGCGGTCGCGTTCGAGATCGCCGAGAAGGATGCCAGGCGCCTGCGCGACTCGACGTTCACCGAGCCGGAGCGCAAGCGTCTCGACCGTGCGCAGCAGCTGCTCAAGGTCGCGGTCGACGAGTCGGCCACCCAGGCCGAGCGGAATGTCGCCTACAAGCGCGTGCGCGAAGAGCTCGACGGGCTGATCCTGCTCTCGGACGACGCCGTCACGGTGCTCGAGAAGCAGGTCGCGCGCGAGCTCTCGGCACCGGTCACACCGATGGAGCCGCCGGCTGCTCCTGCGCAGGAACCGCAGCGGATGCCGATCGCCGATCCGCTGCGCCAGCCGCGAGAAGGCGCATGACCCCCGAGAACGTCACCGGCCCCGTCGCGCACCACGCCGAGGCTCCGGTGTGGTCGACCGCGTGGGGCGGACTCCGCTGGGTCGACGGGGACGCCGGCGACCTGCTCACGCTGCGCGCCGACGGTGTCGGCCGACAGCACATCGACGACGAGTACCTCGCGTTCGCGCGACCGCGGCGGAACGGCGGCATCGTGGCCGCCGGGGCGCGCACCCTGTACCTCGCCGATGATCCGGACGGGGAGTTCCGCGCCGTCACGACGCTGCTCGACGACCCGGCGGCCCGCATGAACGACGGATGCTGCGACCCGGTCGGACGACTGCTCGCAGGCTCCATGGGCTACGAGGCGGAGGCGGACGCCGGAGTGCTGCTGCGCCTCGACGCCGAGCTGGCCGTGACCACGGTGCTGCCGAAGACCACGATCTCGAACGGGATCGGCTTCTCGCCGGATGGGCGACGCGCGTACTACGTGGACACTGCTGCGCATCGGATCGACGTGTTCGACGCGAACCGTGGTGAGCTCGGCGGTCGCCGCGTGTTCGTGCGGATCCCCGAGGACCAGGGTTCGCCGGACGGCCTCACGGTCGCCGCGGATGGCAGTGTCTGGGTGGCGCTCTGGGGCGGCAGCGCCGTGCACGGGTATGACGCAGCCGGCGAGCGCATCGCCACGATCGAGCTGCCGGTGCCGCAGGTGAGCGCCTGCACGTTCGGCGACGACGACCTCGGCACGCTCTACATCACGACCTCGGCGCAGGGACTCGCACCCGATCACGGCACCGACGCCGGCTCGGTGTACGCCGTGCGCCCCGGCGTGCACGGCATCCCGGTGCTGCCCTTCGCGGGCTGAGCCGTCGTGCGACTGGTGTCGCGAATGGCCGCATCCGATCGCGCGCAGCGGCCATGTGCGACACTCGCGCGGATGCTGGGGTCGCGAATGGCCGCATCGCATGGGATGAGGCGGCCATCTGCGACACCTCGACGTCGATCCGTCCACACGCTGGTGCAATACCATCGGTGCGAGCGCGTCACGATCGCGGGTTGAGCCCCGACCCATCGGAACCAACGCATCACCCCGACAGACGGAGACCCGCATGAGCACGATCATCATCACCGGAGCATCCGATGGGATCGGCGCTGCCGCCGCCCGGCAGCTCGCAGCATCCGGCAATCGACTGATCCTCGTCGGTCGATCCCCCGAGAAGACGAAGGCCGTCGCCGACGAGACCGGCGCCGATCACTTCACCGCCGACTTCGCCCGCCTCGACGACGTGCGCGAGCTCGCGGCGAAGCTCTCCGACGCGGTGGGTGACGACGGCATCGACGTGCTGGCGAACAACGCGGGTGGCATCTTCGGCGATCGGACGCCGACGGTCGACGGCTTCGAGAAGACCATCCAGGTCAACCACCTCGCACCGTTCCTGCTGACGAACCTGCTGCTGCCGACGCTGCTGGCGTCGGATGCCGCGGTCATCAACACCTCGAGCGTCGGCCACCGCCTCTTCGGCCACATCGATGTCGACGACCTCGACAACAGCAGGAAGTACAGCGCCAACAAGGCCTACGGCGATGCGAAGCTCGCGAACGTGCTCTTCACGAAGAGCCTGCACACGAAGTTCCACCCGGACGGGCTGAGCTCGGTCGCGTTCCACCCCGGCACGGTTCGCACGAACTTCGCGGCGGACTCGTCGAGCATCATGCGGGTGATCTATCGCAGCTTCCTCGGCCGCCTCCTGCTCACCGGCACCGAGGAGGGAGGCGCGATCCTGCGCTGGTTCATCGAGGGCACACCGGACGAGACCTGGTTCTCCGGCGCGTACTACGACGAGCGCACGCTCAGCAGCAAGGTCAACCCGCAGGCCGAGGATGCCGCGCTCGCCGAGGCGCTCTGGCAGCGCAGCGCCGAGCTCGTCGGGCTGTAGAGGCCCTTCGACAAGCGCAGCAACCCTACCCAGACGCACAACCCAGCACGCCGACGTGCGGCTCGCGTGCGGACCTCCCAGCATCGAGGCGTATGCTGAGGCGTTGGGTCGCGTGACCCCAGAAGAGTCCCGAAAGGCGGTGATGGCGATGTCCGGTGATAGTTACGACGTCGCCTCGGCTGCGTCGCGACTCCGTGCTCTCTCGCGTTGAGCTTCATCTCCGCGTTCGCACGTCGTTCTCTGCAGCCGTCGGTGGCGTCATCCGCCCCTTGACGATTTCTGCGCACCCGGTCTGATGCCGGAGTGTGCGAGCGAGAACGGAGCCTGATCATGGCCCTCATCGACAACGGCGTGTACGTCCACGGACGTCGCGTCGAGACCCTGAAGAACCTCGACGAGACCTCGCGCACCCTCGGCGCGCTGGGTGGGATCGCCTGGATCGGCCTGTATCGGCCGAGCGACCAGGAGGTCCGGTCAGTCGCGCGGGAGTTCGACCTGCATCCGCTGGCTGTCGAGGACGCGCTCTCCGGCCACCAGCGGTCGAAGGTCGAGCGTTACGGCGACACGCTGTTCGCCGTGCTGCGTCCGGCTCGGTACCGCGACGAGCAGGAGTCGATCGAGTTCGGCGAGCTGCACCTGTTCATCGGCCCCGACTTCGTCGTGACGATCCGGCACGCCGAGTCGCCGAACCTGGCCGCCGTGCGCCGCCGCATGGAGGCGAACCCCGAGCTGCTCGCGATGGGACCGGAGGCGGTGCTCTACGCGATCCTCGACGAGGTCGTCGACGAGTACGAGCCGATCGTGGCCGGCCTCCTGAACGACATCGACGAGATCGAGGACCAGCTCTTCGGCGACAGCGACGACGACGCCCTCTCCCGCCGCATCTACGAGCTGTCGCGCGAGGTCATCAACTTCCAGCGGGCGGTGCATCCGCTCGCCGGGATGCTGGAATGGCTGCGCCGCGGCTCCGACAAGTACCGCATCGACGAAGAGCTGCAGCGCTCGCTGCGCGACGTGCTCGACCACGTGATCCGCGTCAACGAGCGGGTCGACTCGTTCAGGGCGATCCTCGAGAACGCACTCACCGTGCACTCGGCGCTCGTCGCCCGGCGGCAGACCGAGGCAGGGCTCGCGCAGAACGACGAGATCAAGAAGATCTCCTCATGGGCGGCCATCATCTTCGCGCCGACGCTGGTCGGCACGGTCTACGGCATGAACTTCGAGGTCATGCCCGAGCTGCACTGGGCGTTCGGCTACCCGATGGCGATCGGGGCGATGGCCGTGTTCGCCGTCGGCCTGTTCAGCATCTTCAAGTACAAGAAGTGGCTGTGATCAGTTCTCGTCGGCGCCGCTGATGTGGTCGAGGAGATCGTCGAGCGTGTCGAACTCGGCGCTCTCCGCGCCCTCTCGGTCGCGAACCTCGATGCCGGAGACCTCGAGCTCCTCGTCGAGCTGCACGAGGATCCGCGAGTCCGGGAACTGCTTCGGCGCGTCGAAAGCGAGCAGCAGGGCGTCGGCGAAGACGACGACCGAGGTCGCCTCCAGGTCATCACGCAGGTCGGTCTGCTCGATGACCGGGGCCTCGTCGTCGACCGCGTCCTCGATGTCGGCTGCGACCTCGTCGATCACGGCACGCCAGCGCGACTCGTTCACCGACAGGATGCGGGCGATCGCCTCGAGCAGCTCGTCCTCGTCGACCTCGTCGTGGTCCTCGAGCTCGGGGTCGACGTTGACGGTCACCACGGTGCCTGCCGCGTCGATGGTCGCCCGACCGTAGACCAGGCCGTTCTCGGCCACGGGTTCGTCGAGCAGGCCGCTGTCCACGATGCGGGCGAGAAGGGCGTCGAGTGCAGGCGAGGTCATGTCACCAGTCTTTCGCATCCGGATGCCGAGTGGGGCGGCAGATAGGCTCGTCGTCGTGTCGAACGCCGAATCCCCCGCCTCCGCCGCCACCGATCTCCGCCGCCTCGCCGATGCCCTCGTCGCCGCAGAGCCGCTGAACTGGGTCATCACGGGCGACTCGATCACGCATGGACTCGTGCACACCCAGGGCGGCCGCAGCTACCCGGAGCACCTGCAGGAGCTCATCCGCGGCGAGCTCGGTCGTGTCCGCGACATCGTCGTCAATTCGGCCGTGAGCGGTCACCGCATCGTCGACATCCTCGACGACTGGGAGCGACGCATCTCATCGTGGCGGCCCGATGTGGTCACGCTCATGATCGGCACCAACGACATGTCGACCGGCGGCCCGCGCGAGGTCATCTCGCCCGAGGACTACGCCGCATCGCTGCGCGAGTTCACCACCAGGGTCCGCGCGATCAGCGCCATCCCCGTCCTGCAGACGCCGCCGCCCATCGATGTGCGCAACGCCCCTGAGCGGGTGCGCATCGCCGAGTTCGCCGATGCCGTGCGCGCGGTCGCGGCGAGCGAAGACGTGATCCTCGTCGATCAGCTCGCCGGCATGCTCGAGCTCGGCGGCGGCGCAGTGCCGTGGGGGCTCATGAACGATGCCTTCCACCCGAACGCGACCGGCCATGCCGCCCTCGCCCTCGCGCTCGCGGATGCCCTCGGCATCCGACCGTCCGATTCGCGCACGATCGCGCTCCTCGAGGGACGAGTCGCGGCCGCTCGCGCGTAGCCCCAGCACTCCGCAGGTTGCCTGCAGTTCGGACTGCGGTTCGAGCGTTTCAGTATTCAGTGTTGCTGACTACCGGTACTCAGTGTTACTTTGTACCGGTACCCAGCAACACTGAGTACCGACCGAACGACAGGAGTACCTGATGGGCAAGCAGATGACCGAGATGCTCAAGGGCACCCTGGAGGGCATCGTGCTGGCCCTCCTCGCCGAGCAGCCGGCATACGGGTACGAGATCACCGCACGAATCCGCGACCACGGATTCACCGACATCGCCGAGGGCACGATCTACGCACTGCTCGTGCGCATCGAGCAGAAGCACCTCGTCGACGTCGAGAAGGTGCCGAGCGAGAAGGGTCCGCCCCGCAAGGTGTACACCCTGAACGCGCAGGGCCAGCAGGAGCTCGAGGAGTTCTGGAAGACCTGGGACTTCCTCGCGCAGCACATCGCACGACTGCAGCAGACCAACACGGACGACAAGGAGAACTGATCATGGCCGCGAAGTGGATCGAAGCGCTCACCGGATCGCTCGAGGAGAAGAAGCAGTACAAGCAGGCCCAGGCCCGCATCAACGCACTCCCGGAGCCGTACAGCGAGGTCGCGAAGGCGCAGCAGCGCTACAACATGTACTACGGCGGCGTCACCGACGGCGACATCGTCGTGAAGATGTTCCTCGACATCGCCGATCTGTGGGAGCGCGCCGCGCTCGACGGCACCCCCGTCTCAGCGATCGTCGGCGACGACCCCGTCGAGTTCGCCGAGAACTACGCCGCGGCCTATGGCGGGCGGCAGTGGATCGACAAGGAGCGCACGCGCCTCATCAAGGCGTTCGACGACGCGAGGAAGAAGGAGGAGGAATCATGACGGATGCAGCCATCTCGGTGCACGGCATCGAGAAGTCCTACCAGGATCTGCGCGTCCTGCGCGGCGTCGACTTCGAGGTCGAGAAGGGCAGCATCTTCGCCCTCCTCGGCTCGAACGGGGCCGGCAAGACCACGATCGTGCGCATCCTGTCCACCCTGCTGACCTCGGATGCCGGGACGGCGACCGTGCAGGGTATCGATGTCGCCGCCGACCCGGTCGGCGTGCGCGAGCGCATCAGCCTCACCGGCCAGTTCGCCGCGGTCGACGAGATCCTCACAGGCCGCGAGAACCTGGTGCTGGTCGCGAAGCTGCGCCACCTGGCCGATGCCGGGAAGGTCGCCGACGATCTGCTGACCACATTCCGCCTGACGGATGCCGGCGCGCGCAAGGTCGGCACGTACTCCGGCGGCATGCGTCGCCGGCTCGACATCGCGATGAGCCTGGTGGGGCACCCCGAGGTCATCTATCTCGACGAGCCGACCACCGGGCTCGACCCCGAAGCCCGCATCGAGGTGTGGCAGGTCGTGAAGGACCTCGCGAACACGGGCACCACGGTGCTCCTCACCACGCAGTACCTCGATGAGGCCGAGCACCTGGCCGACCGCATCGCCATCCTGCACGAGGGCCGCATCATCGCGAACGGCACCCTCGCCGACTTGAAGCGGCTGCTGCCGGCCGCGAAGGTCGAGTACGTCGAGAAGCAGCCCACCCTCGAGGAGATCTTCCTCACCCTCATCGGCCCCTCGTCCGAGAAGGAGGACGCAGCATGACCACGCACTTCGCCGCAGACACGGCGACGCTCACCGGCCGCTCCATGCGGCACATCTTCCGCAGCCCCGACACGATCATCACCACGGCGGTCACTCCGATCGCGCTGATGCTCCTGTTCGTGTATGTCTTCGGCGGCGCGCTCCAGCCGAGCACCGGCACCGAGAACTACGTGAACTACCTGCTTCCCGGCATCCTGCTCATCGCGATCGCCTCGGGCATCGCCTACACGGCGTTCCGGCTGTTCACCGACATGCAGAGCGGCATCTTCGAACGGTTCCACTCCATGCCGATCGCCCGATCGAGCGTGTTGTGGGCACACGTGCTCACCTCTCTCACGGCGAACGCCATCACCCTGACGATCATCTTCGGCGTCGGATTCCTGATGGGCTTCCGCACCGGGGCGAGCGTCTGGGCCTGGCTCGGAGCGATCGGCATCCTCATGCTGTTCACCCTGGCCCTCACGTGGCTGGCGATCATCGCGGGACTGAACGCCAAGACGGTCGACGGCGCGAGCGCGTTCTCGTACCCGCTGATCTTCCTGCCGTTCATCAGCTCGGCGTTCGTGCCCACCGACACGATGCCGGGGCCGGTGCAGTGGTTCGCCGACAACCAGCCGGTCACCTCGATCGTGAACACCGTCCAGGCGCTCTTCGCCGGGACGCCCGTCGGCGCCGACATCTGGGTCGCCCTCGCCTGGTGCGTCGGCATCCTCGTGGTCGCCTACGTGTTCGCCATCGTCTCGTACCGGAAGAAGGTCAGTTGATCGTCGCAGCATCCGGCTGACAACGCACCGATGGGCGGAGGATCCCTGTGAGATCCTCCGCCCATCAGTGAGAAGTCAGCCAGAGGCGCCGCCGACTCAGGTCAGCTGCACGCTCGGCTCGGCTCAGCTCGTGACGACCCAGTCGAACTGGTCGCCGTACTCCTCGAGCCATGCGTCGACGGCATCCGCTTCCTTGCCCTCGCCGTACTCGTTCACGACCAGGTCCTCGAGCGAACCGTACTGCTCGTCGTCGAGCTTGATCTGCTCGATCAGCTCAGCGGCCTCGGGGAACTCCTCGGCGAAGCCCTTCGTGCCGAGGAAGTGCAGCGCCTCGGCCTCGCCCATGGCACCCTTCGGGTCTTCGAGGTCCTTCACGGGGAAGGCGTCGTTCGCCCAGAACGGACGCCACAGCGTGACGACGATGTCCTCCTGCTTGTCGGTCGCCGTCTTCAGCTCGGTGAGCATCGCGGCCGTCGACGAGGTGACGAGCTCGTACTCGCCGTCGAGTCCGTACTCGGGCATCATCTTCTGGGTCTGCGCGGTCAAGCCGGCACCCGGCTCGATGCCGTAGATCTTGCCGTCGAGCTCGGCGGACTTGCCGGCGAGGTCTTCGATCGAGTTCAGCTCGGAGTACTCCGGCACCGCGAGCGTCAGCTTGGCATTGTCGTAGTACGCACCGAGGTCTTCGATGTCGTCGCCGTAGGTCTCCATGTAGGAGGCGTGCGTCAGCTCGGGCCATGCCGAGGGGTAGATGTCGACATCGCCCTGGGCGAGGCCGGTGTAGAGCGGACCAGCCTCGGTCAGCGTCTTCATCTCGACCGTGTAGCCGATCTTCTCGAGCTGGTCCTGCAACAGGTATGCGGTGCTCAGACCGTCGGTCCACAATGGCAGGAAGCCGAGCGTGATGGTGCCCTTGTCGCCGGAGCCGCTGTCGCCGCTGCCGGAGCCGCCGCTGGTGCCGCCCATGCCGTCGCCGCTGCAGCCGGCGAGCGTGAGGGATGCTGCGACGCCGACCGCCGCGATGGTGAGGATCTTCTTCTTCATACTGATCTGTCTCCTGGTTCCGTATGGATATTCGTACGTCTGTGTTGCGTGCTGTGATGCGGGTGGTGCGGGAGGGAAAAGTCGTTCAGGTCAGCCGACGCCGCCGGGCGAGCGACGAGGGGACGCCGCGATGAGCTCGGCCTCGTCACGGACACCCTGCTGCTCGACGGGCTCGTGCGATCCGGCAGCGGATGCCGCGTCGATGCGCTGCTGGTTGCGACGACGCGCGAGCACGCCGAGCAGAGAGGACGGGTTCTTCCCGGCGGTGCCGAGCGCGGCGGTGACCCGGTCGAGGAACACGGCGATGAGCACGACGCCGAGACCGGCCTCGACGCCCTTCGGGATGTTGATGGTCGAGATCGCCTCGACGACCATCTTCCCGAGACCATCCGCCCCCGCCATGCCGGCGATGACCGCCATCGACAGCGCGAGCATGATGACCTGGTTGACGCCGGCCATGATGGTCGGCATCGCGAGCGGAAGCTGGATGCCGCGCAGGATCTGCGCCGGCTTCGCCCCGAACGCCTGTCCTGCCTCGACCGTCTCGGAGTCGACACCGCGGATGCCGAGCTCGGTCAGACGAACACCGGGGGGCAGCGCGAAGATGACCGTGGCCACGAGGCCGGGCACCACACCGATGCCGAAGAACACGATCGCGGGGATCAGGTACACGAAGGCGGGCATGGTCTGCATGAAGTCGAGCACGGGCTTCAGCACCGCGCGGACCGAGGCGTTGCGCGCCGACCAGATACCGAGTGGCACGGCGATCAGCACCGCGACCACGGCGGCGACGAGCACGAGCGCGAGCGTCTGCATCGCGGGCACCCAGAGGTTCATGGCGACGATGAGTCCGAACGACACGATGGTGCCGATCGCGAGCTGCCAGGACCGGACGATCCAGGCGATGAGGGCCGCGATCACGATGATGACCACGAAGTGCGGGCTCAGCAGAGCGCGAGTGAGCGAGTCGACGAGGAAGGTGACGATGAACGAGACCACGTCGAGCAGTCCGTCGAGGTTCGCCTTGATCCAGTCGACGCCGGTCGCGACCCAGCTGCCGATGGGAATGTGGAAACCATCCATCAGCGCACCTCCCCGACGGTCGACGTCTGGGCCGGCGGATCGGCGGTCCATCCGTCATCCAGCACGGCATCGATCTCGGCCTGCGGCATCGGGATGAGCGGGAGCGTCAGCTCGCCGGTCGCGCCGGGGCCGGGGCCGAGGGCGGCGAGCAGCGTGACGCGAGGAATGACGCCGGTCAGGCGTCCTTCGGCATCCGTCACCGCGAGCGGCAGCGGCGACTCGACCGATGGCACGAACAGGTTCATCAGGACCTCGTCCTCGCTCACGCTCTGCGGCACTGGCTTGATGATGTCGCGCAGCGTCGAGGTGCCGTTGCGGACGAGCTTGACGGCGTCGCGGTCGGTCACGATGCCGAGCAGCTTGCGGTCGCGGCCGGCGACGTAGGTGGCCGACATGTAGGCGTCGCGCATCTGACGCAGCGCGGTGCGTGGGCCGGCGGTCTCGGCGACGACGGGGCGTGGACGCTCCATGACGTTCGCGGCGGTGAGCACGCGGGCACGGTCGACATCCTGCACGAACTGCTCGACATAGTCGTTCGCCGGGTCCATCAGGATGTCCTCCGGCGTGCCGATCTGCACGATGCGGCCGTCGCGCATCACGGCGATGCGGTCGCCGAGGAACATCGCCTCGTTGAGGTCGTGCGTGATGAAGACGATGGTCTTCTGCAGCTTCTGCTGCAGTTCGAGCAGCTGCTCCTGCATCTCGCGACGGATGAGCGGGTCGAGTGCGCTGAACGCCTCGTCCATGAGCAGGATGTCGCTGTCGGCCGCGAGCGCGCGGGCGATGCCGACACGCTGCTGCATGCCGCCGGACAGTTCGGACGGCAGCTTGTCGGCCTGGCCGTCGAGACCGACCAGCGTCAGGATCTCCTCGGCCTTCGCGAGGCGCTCGGCCTTGCCGATGCCCTTCAGCTCGAGCGGGTACGCGACGTTCGCTGCGACCGTGCGGTGCGGCAGCAGGGCGAAGTGCTGGAACACCATCGAGATGCGATCGCGACGGATCTCGCGGAGCCTCGATGCCGGGATGCCGGTGATGGGATCGCCGCTCACGGTGACGGACCCGTCGGTCGCATCGTGCAGGCCGTTGAGCATGCGGATGATGGTGGATTTGCCAGAGCCGGAGAGCCCCATGATCACGAAGATCTCTCCGCGGTTCACGGTGAAACTGGCGTCGATGACGGCAGCGGTTCCGGAATCGGTGACGCCTGCTCTGCTCTCACCGGCCTTCAGACGGCGGACGGCGTTGTTCGGATTCTTCCCGAACACCTTGTACAGATTGCGCGCTTCAAGTGCGATTTCGGACACGTTTCCCCTGCGGCTCGCCTTCGGGTGGCTGAGCCTGCTTCGGTTACGCCCGGGTGAGGCTCTCGAGGCCGTTCGACATGTCTGCTGTGGCGGCACAGACGGCGGATTTCGGATCCGCCGCGATAGAGCATCGACCGTACGTCCACGCCTCTTCGCAGCACAGCTCATCGAAAGAAGGACGTGGTCGCGGACTGGTCTTCGGGCCGTCAGGCCCACAGACCAACGTAACGAAATGGCCGGTCAGGGGCAAATCCTGCTCGGCGGACAGGCCCGAGAATCGTCGCCTGACCGGGGGATTGACAGCTGATTCATCATTGTCTTCGCGGCACCTCGATGCGACAATGACCGCCCTCATCAGCCTCGACGGATGCTCCGAGTCACCGTGAATTTTGGCGTGCGGTGGAGCTGTTCGGTGGCTCCGACCAGCCTGGAGAGTTCCGCTCGGTATCCGAGCGAGGAGTTGTAGACCGTGTACAGCTCGCCACCCGGCCGGAGCAGCCGCGCTGCGGCCTCGAACAGCCTGGTCGCCGCCCCCGTGTGCACGCTGGCTCCGAGGTGGAACGGCGGGTTCAGCAGGACGACATCGGCACTCGCTGCCCCGAGCTCGGAGCCGGCGTCGTCGTGCGTGACGGTGATGCGGTCGACGAGGCCGTTCGCGGCGACGGTCGCCCGAGCGGATGCCACGGCCGCCGCAGAGCGATCGGTCGCGATGACCATGGCAGACGGGTGCGCGAGCGCGAAGGAGACCGCGAGCGCTCCGGTACCGCAGCCGAGGTCGATGACGGTCGGCGACCCTGAGCCTGGTGATGCGCGAAGGGCCCCGCTCCCGAGCACGTCGAGCAGCACGCGCGTGCCGATGTCGATGCGGGCGCCAGCGAAGGCTCCGCCGAAGGCTGCGAGCGCGAAGCCCTCGTGCTGCACGACCACCGGGAACGGCGGCTCGTCGGGCACCGGCAGCGGCTCCACCGCCACGATCAGCCGCGACTTCCTCTCGGCGCGTTGCGCCTGCACGAGCGCGAAGCGAGCGGCGAGCACCTCGTTCTGCGCCAGGGTCATGTGCTTGACGCGGCCGCCGGCGACCAGCTGCACCTCCGGCGCCGCCCACCGAGCCACCGCATCGGCGATCTGCTCGAGCTCCGCCAGCGACTTGGGCAGCTGCACCAGCACGAGCCTGGCGCCCGCGAGCAGCTCGGCGTCGAGCTCGTGCGCGTGGAACCCGGCGAGCCCGAGCTCCTCGGCGTTGCGCCCGAGGGCTCGACGCCCGGTCGCGAGGTCCTGGTGCACCCGGATGCCGTGCACCCCGGCATCGATGAGCGCCAGCGTGATCGCACCGTACTCGTCGCCGATCACCGCGATCTCAGCGCCGGTGATTCCGGCATCCGCCGACATCGCGAGCGCGCGCTCCACGAGCAGCAGATCTGTCGCATCGTACGCCTGCAGGTTGTCCGCCTCGACGTCGGGCCAGCGGCGCAGGCGGCTGTAGGAGAACTCCGGCACCAGCCCACTGTACGCGGGCGCCGTGAGGATTTCGCATGCATTGTCTTCACGTGATTCACACTGTTGTGAATCGGGCGTACGCTCCCGCGCATGACCACAGTCATCGCCACCCGGGACCTCGTCAAGCAGTATGGCCACGTGCACGCGCTCGACGGCCTCGACCTGACCATCGAGCATGGCGAGGTGCACGGCTTCCTCGGCCCGAACGGCGCGGGCAAGTCGACCACGATCCGCATCCTGCTCGGGCTCGCGCGGCGAAGCGCGGGCGAGGTGACCGTCTTCGGAGCAGACCCCTGGACTCGCGCCGTCGAACTGCACCGCCGCATCGCGTCCGTGCCGGGCGATGTCAGCGTCTGGCCGAATCTGTCCGGCGGTGAGGCCGTCGACCTGCTCGCCCGGCTGCGTGGCGCCCGCACGAAGGATCACGCGTACCAGCACGAGAAGAAGCGGCTGATGGAGGCGTTCCAGTTCGACCCGCGCAAGAAGGGCCGGGCGTACTCGAAGGGCAACCGGCAGAAGATCGCCCTGATCGCGGCGTTCGCCGTGCCGGCCGACCTCTACATCCTCGACGAACCGACCAGCGGTCTCGATCCGCTCATGGCGGTCATCTTCCAGCGCGAGGTGGCCCGCGCCCATTCGAACGGCGCGACCGTTCTGCTGTCGAGCCACATCATGAGCGAGGTCGAGCAGCTCTGCGACCGGGTCTCGATCATCCGCGCCGGCCGCGTCGTCGAGACCGGCACCCTGCAGGAGCTCCGGCATCTCACCCGCAGCGACGTGTCGTTCGCGGCATCCGGCATCTCCCTCGATCGGGTCGCGCGCATCCCCGACGTGCACGACCCGGTGCATCAGGGCGACCGCATCAGGCTGGCCGTCGACAGCGACCGCACGGCGAGCGTGCTTCCGGCTCTCGCCGCGCTCGGCATCAGCGACCTGCGCGTCGCGCCGCCGTCGCTCGAGGAGCTGTTCCTGCGCCACTACGGCGACGACCTGGCGACGCTCGAGTCCGCCGAGGACGGCGGGACGCATGCCCCAGGCACCGGCACTCGTCGTGCACGCCGCGCGCAGCAGGAGCGCGCGAGATGACCCCCTTCGTCGTGCTGCTCCGGCAACGTCTGCATCGCGACCGGCTCCAGCTGACCCTCTGGATCGCAGGGACCGCGCTGATGGCCTTCGCCGGGTACGCCGGGGTCAGCCAGTCGTACGCGACCCTCGCCGATCGGCAGAACATCCTCGCGGCAGCGCTCGCGAACCCCGTGATCCTGATGTTCCGCGGACTCCCCTCCGGGACGTCAGAGGGCGCCTTCCTCGCGTTCGAGGTGCTGCCGTGGCTGGCGCTGCTCGCCGCACTGATGAGCACCTTCCTCGCCGTGCGGCACACGCGCGGCGACGAGGAGGCGGGTCGCGCCGAGCTCGTCTGGGCGACACCGGCAGGTCGTCGCCTGCCGACCATCGCGACCGTCGTGCACGGCGTCCTGGCGAACGTCGTGCTGGCGGCACTCACGGCGCTCGCGATGATCGCCACCGGATTGCCGACCGCAGGGTCGATGCTCGTCGGGGCAGCCGCCGGCTCCTGCGGGATCGTCTTCCTCGGCGTCGGGCTGCTCGCGGCGCAGCTGCTGCGCACCTCCCGCGGAGCGAACTCGCTGACGGTCTGGGTGCTCGTCGCGACGTTCCTGCTCCGCGGCATCGGCAACGCGGCCGGCACGCCGAGCGACGATCTGATCAGCATGACGAGCGCGTGGCCGACCTGGCTCTCGCCGTTCGGCTGGGTCGAGCAGACGCGCCCATACGACACCGACCTGGTCTGGCCGATGCTGCTCGGCCTCGGTGTCGGTCTCGGACTGGCGGCGGCATCCGTCGCGCTGCAGTCCCTGCGCGACATCGATGCGAGCTTCGTGGCGGAGCGCCCGGGTCGGGTCTCGGCGCGACCGGCGCTCGCCTCGCCGCACGCGCTGGTGTGGCGGCTGACCGCCGGCTCGATCGTCGGCTGGGCGGTCGGCGGCGCGATCACCGGCATCCTCGCCACGACGCTGAGCGGACTGGTCGATCAGATCTCGGGCGAGAACCCGGCCGTCGCCGACATCCTGAAGAAGATCGGTGGCGCCACCGGCGGTCTCGACGAGGTCGTGGTGACGGTGTTCTTCACGCTGCTCGGCATCCTCGCGGCGTGCTGCGCCGTGCAGACCGTCGTGCGCGCGCGACAGGAGGAGGCGCGGGGCACCGCCGAGCTCGTGCTCGCCACGCCGATCGGCCGCGTGCGCTGGCTCGCCGACTTCGTGATCGTCGGGGTCATCGCCGTGTTGATCGTGGTCGCCGCCGCAGTGGTCGCCGGGTGGATCGGCATCTGGTCGAACGGCGGCGATGACGCGCTCTTCCGCATCGTCGCAGTGGCCGGGCTCGGACAGGCGGTCGCCGCCTCGATCTTCGCCGTGCTCACCGCGCTGGCGTTCGTGCTGCTCCCGCGGGCGACCTCGGCGGTGGCCTGGAGCCTCGTGCTCCTCGCAGCGCTGCTCGGGATGTTCGGCCCGCTGTTCCGCCTGCCCGAGTGGAGCGCGAACCTCTCCCCGTTCGCCGTGACCCCGGTCGTCGACGGAACCGGTGTGGACGTGCGCGGCCTCTGGTGGCTGGTGCTCGCTCTGGCAGCCGGAGGCGCCGGCACCCTGACCCTGATGCGGCGGCGCGAGCTCACCCCCGGCGCCTAGGAGGAACCGATGCCCGACGACAGCATCGAAGACCCTGCGGCGGTGCATCGCGGGATCGAGCCGGCAGAGCAGGCAGCGGCCATGATGGCCGCGGCGGGCATGGCCCGGATGCCGGCGCGGGCGATGATGGCGCTGGTCGCCGCTCCTGAGGGCGGGTACACGGCCGCCCAGCTCGCCGAGCGGCTCGGAGCATCTGCCGCGGCGATCTCCGGCGCGGTGCGATACCTGCAGCAGCTGCACTTCATCCAGCGCCGCTCGCGACCGGGCGAGCGCCGCGACCGCTACGAGTTCGTGCACGATCCGTTCGCGAGCTCGATCGTCGGGAACATGCCCGTCTACTCCCGACTCTCCGAGTACATCGACGACATCGCCGCCGAGCACACCGACGATCAGGGCGCGCACGATCGCGCCGTCGAGCTCGCCGAGTTCTTCCGATTCCTCTCCACGCGGATGCTGCAGATCGTCGAGGACTGGCGCGAGCATCGCCGCGACATCGCGGGGTGAGCGACTCGCATCGACCCCTTGACACTCGCCCTGGTTCTATGGTTACTTAGTCGAGTAAGTAACCCAACAACCCAGACGGAGGAGCAGTGATCGAAGAAGGCAAGCCGCTCTTCCTCCAGATCGCCGAGCAGATCGAGGACTCGATCCTCGACGGCTCGCTCGACGAGGAGACACAGGCCCCGTCGACGAACGAGCTCGCCGGGTTCTACCGGATCAATCCAGCCACCGCAGCGAAGGGAGTCGCCATGCTCACCGACAAGGGAGTGCTGTACAAGCGCCGCGGGATCGGCATGTTCGTGGCCGCCGGCGCCAAGGACCTGCTCCTCGGCGAGCGCCGCGCGGCATTCGCCGACCGCTACCTCGACCCGCTCCTCTCCGAGGCGCGGACCCTCGGCCTCAGCGCCGACGACCTCGCGGACCTGCTCAGGCAGCGCGCCGCCGACACCACCGCATCCCGTACCGCAGAAGGGACGACCCCCGCATGACCGCCGTCATCGAGGTGCAGCACCTCACCAAGCACTACAAGGACAAGAACGCGCTCGACGACATCTCGCTCTCGCTCGAGGGCGGGGCCATCTACGGCCTGCTCGGCCGCAATGGCGCCGGCAAGACGACGCTGATGTCGATCCTCACGGCGCAGAACTTCGAATCCTCCGGCACCGTTCGCGTGTTCGGCGAGCACCCCTACGAGAACGCCAGGGTGCTCGGCCGCATCTGCTTCGTCCGCGAGAGCCAGAAGTACCCGGACGACGCCTATCCCAAGCACGCGTTCAAGGCCGCGAGCCTGTTCTACCCGAACTGGGACCAGGCACTCGCCGACGAGCTCATCGCCGAGTTCCAGCTGCCGATGAAGCAGACGATCAAGAAGCTCTCCCGCGGCCAGCTCTCCGCGGTCGGCGTGATCATCGGGCTCGCCTCGCGCGCCGAGATCACCTTCTTCGACGAGCCGTACCTCGGCCTCGATGCGGTCGCCAGACAGATCTTCTACGACCGACTGGTCGAGGACTACGCCGAGCATCCACGCACCGTCATCCTCTCCTCGCACCTCATCGACGAGGTCTCGAACCTCATCGAGAAGGTCATCGTGATCGACAACGGCAAGATCATCCTCAATGAGGACACGGATGCCGTGCGCGACCGCGCGGTCACCGTCGTGGGCGACGCCACCGCGGTCGACGCCTGGGTGGGTGACCGCGAGGTGCTGCACCGCGAGGCCCTCGGCCGCGTGGCATCCGTCACGGTCCTGGGCGCGCTGTCGCCCGAGGACCGCACGGCCGTCGCGGCATCCGGTCTCGATCTGGCACCGGTGTCGCTGCAGCAGCTCGTCGTCCGGCTCACGCAGAAGGCGGAGGCCGATTCCGCCACGAACGTCTCAGCCACGAAGGAAGGGGTCCGCTGATGCGACGCACGCTCAACGTCATCCGCCTGCAGCTCATCAACCGTCAGACCTTCATCTGGGTCCCGCTGATCGTGCTCGCCGGCGCCGTGGTGATCTCGGTGCTCATCTACGCGATGATCCCGATCTCCACCCCGAAGTACGGCGGCGGAGGGCAAGCGCCGCTCTGGTACTTCTTCGCGATCGGCATCTCCGCGATGACGCTCACCTTCCCGTTCTCGCAGGCCATGAGCATCACCCGTCGGGAGTTCTTCGCCGGAACGATGCTCACCGCCATCCTGGGCAGCGCCTTCCTCGGGGTGATCTTCCTGATCGGCGGCGGCATCGAGACGTTGACGAACGGCTACGGCGTGAACGGCTACGTCTTCTACCTGCCGTGGCTGTGGGAGGCGGGCCCCTTCGGAGCCTTCGTGGTCTACTTCACCCTCGCGCTGCTGCTGTTCGTGCTCGGCTTCACCGGTGCGACGATCTACAAGAGCTGGGGGCCGATGGTGCTCACGATCGTCGGCGTCGGGCTCGGGCTGGTCCTGGTCGGGCTGGTCTTCCTCGTCACCCGGCTCGACCTGTGGATGCAGGTCTGGGGCGCGATCGGAGACCTCGGCGCTCTCGGCCTCGCCCTGTGGGGCCTGGTCGCGGTGGCGCTGCTCGGCGGCGTCTCGTTCCTCGCCTTCCGGAGGGCGATCCCCTGAGTCGTGCGCTCAGCCGGATCACGGATGCCGCGACTGCACGCTCGTGCGGGCGCGGCATTCGTCGTTCCTGCAGGTCGCCCCGGAATCCGAGTCAGATCCGATCGTCCGCGGCCAGGATGTCGACCTGCCACGGACGGCTGTCCGGGTCGTCGCGGTCATGCGCGTCGACGGCTTCGGTCATCACGTCTTCGATGCGCTCCATCAGCGCGTCGAACTCCGGGCCGGTGAGGCGCACGGAGCGCTGGGAGAAGGTCGCGTGGACCTCGGTCGTCCGTCCGCTGATGTACTCGGGCGTCCAGGCGACGACGCGGCGCAGCAGATCCTGATGCTCCTCCGCGATGGCACTGACCATCACGCCGCTGAGCACCTCGTCGGTGACGGGACTCTCCGGTCCGCCGAGGCTCAGCGCCTGCCGCCTGGCGACCCACACCCGGTCACGGCGGTCGCGTGCGCGCTCTGGCGCTTCGTCGATCAGTCCGGCATCCGCGAGCACCCGCAGGTGGAAGCTGACGCTGTTCGCAGCCACCCCGAATTCCTCGGCGATGTCGGCGGCGCGCAGGTGCTCCCTCCGGCGGAACAGCTGGAGGATCCGGCGACGCAGCGGGTGCGTGTACGCCTTGAGCATCGCCGTCGTCATCCAGACCGGATCGGGCCGCTTCTGATCCTCGCTCATCCCCCGAGTGTATCCGCGCTCGAAGTTGCGCAATAAGACTTGCGCAACTTATCTTGCGCATCTACGCTCGACCCATGAGCACCGGATCCATGACCACCGCGACGGCGCCCCACCGACTGTGGCGCAATGCCCGCTACGTGACCTGGCTCGTGAGCGACACGAGCAAGGGCCTCGCCGCCGCGCTGTTCGCGTTCGCCGTCCCGCTGCTCGCGCTGATCCTGACGGACGATCCTGCCCAGGCGGGGATCATCGGCGGCGCAGGCATGGTCGCCAGACTGCTCACCACGCTCGTCGGCGGCATCCTCGCCGACCGGCATCCACGCATCGCGCTGATGCTGATCGGATCCGTCGCCGGCGTCGCCCTGGCCGGTGCGTTCACCGCGCTCGCACTCTCCGGGACCCTGACCTTCCCCATCCTGCTGCTGCTCAACATCCTGCTCGCGGCACGCAGCGGACTGTTCGACGTCGCCGGCGAGAGCGCCATCAAGGAGATCGTCCCCGAAGACGCCATGGGTCGAGCACAGGCCGCGAACCAGGGCAGGGATGCCGCGCTGCAGCTCGCCGGCGGACCGCTCGGCGGTCTGCTGCTCGGCGTCGGCGGCTGGCTGGTCGGCGTCGTGATGACCCTGTGTCACGCGGTCGCCGCGGTCACCGCCTGGCTGCTCGGACGCGGCGTCGAACCGGCATCCGCCCCCACGACCACCGCCCCCACAGCAAGGCCGAACGCCTGGCGGGAGATGCGCGAAGGGTTCGCGTGGCTGCTCTCGCGGCCCGACCTCGGCGGCGTGCTGCTCATCATCACGATCATCAACCTCGGCTTCAACTCCGCGATCATCACCGTCATCTACTCCCTGCAGCAGGACGGCTCCTCGGAGCTGCTGATCGGCGCGGTCTCCGCTGCAGCCGGGGTGGCGATGCTGCTCGGCGCATTCGTGGCGCCGCTGCTCGTGCCTCGTGTCGGCGCCGGCGTGCTGGCGATCGTCGGGCTCGCCACGGCCGCCGCCGGAGCTGCTGCGCTCTCGATGGTGACCGAGCCCTGGGCGATCGCGGTGGTGCTGGGGACAGCCGTGCTGCTGCTGCCAGCGCTCAACGCCGGGATGATGGGCTACTTCATGGTGGCGACACCGACGCGGCTGCTCGGTCGCGCCAACAGTGCAGCCGGCGTGCTCGGCATGGGGGCGATGCCACTCGCACCGCTGATCGCCGGGTTCGGGCTGACCCTCGCCGGGCGCGAGGGGACCATCCTCGTGTGCGCTGGGCTCTGCCTGCTCGCGGCCGTGCTCGCGGTCGTCAATCGCGCACTGCGCGGACTCCCGGTCGAATCACGGTGGGCCGAGCACGCGAAGCAGTACGAGGTGCGGTGACAGAAGCCCGCGCGGGCTACAGCGTGCCGGTGAGCGCCGCGATGCCGGCCAGCAGCGAGACCAGCGCGAGCACCAGGGCGATGCCGATCAGCACAGCGTGCACCTTCAGGAACGTCGTGGCCCTGCCGTTCGCGTCCTTGGCACGCGGATCCTTCGCGACGCGCTTGTAGAACTGCGGCCAGACGACGGCGTTGAAGGCGGCATTGAGGAACAGCACGATGGCGAGAGGGATCACCCCTCCACGGTATCGGGTGCGGCGGCGGCATCCGTCCGCGCATTCTTGGACCCGGACATGTATCAGAAAGCTCTTGCCGTGCTCCTGGTGGATGTGATCACAATGGGCTTCATGATCGACGGTGCACCCGGCACCGCTCTCGATCCTGCATCGGATGACGGTCCTGCGCGCTGGCGGCGGGCCGCCGATCTCTTCGACGCATGGCGCGAGGGCGATGGTCGCGCGATGGACGAGCTGGTACGGCTGATGACTCCCGTGCTGTGGCACGTCGTGCGCGCCTACGGGCTCGAGCGGACACTCGCCGAGGACGTCGTGCAGACGACCTGGCTCCAGCTGGTCCGGGGTCAGGGCTCCATCGCCGACGCGCGTGCGGTCTCGGCCTGGCTCACCACGACCGCGCGGCGCGAGGCCTGGCGGGTCGGCAAGGCGAGCGGCCGCCTCGACACCACCGAGTCCGACGACCTGGATGTGCTCCTGCCCGAGCAGCCGTCGGCCGAGGAGCACGCCGCACTCGGCGCGGAGCGGCGTCGACTCTGGCTGGCGGTTCGACGTCTGTCCGAACGGTGCCAGCGGCTGCTGCGCGTGATCGCCTTCGAGGATCGCCCCGACTACGCGCGTCTCGCCCAGGACCTCGCGATGCCGATCGGCAGCATCGGGCCGACCAGGGCGCGGTGCCTCGCGAAACTCCGGGAGCTGCTCGACGCACCTCCGGCTCCGCGGCTGGAGGGACGGACATGACCGACGCGGACGACGCCGTGGTGTTCGCGAGCCTTCGGTCGCTCTGGCGCGATGTCGATCCGATGCCGGCAGACCTGATCGACCGCATGGTCGCGGCGGTCGCGGCCGACGGGCTGAATCGCGAATACGCCCTGCTCACGCTGGTCGAGGGTCAGGCCGGAGCGGTACGCGGAGACGCGGATGCGCTGACGCTGCAGTTCAGCGACGGCAGCACCAGCATCCTGCTGCACGTGACGACCACGGCATCCGGTCGGCGCCGCGTCGACGGGTGGGTCGACACGGCCGCGGCCGAGATCGTGCTGACGCAGGGCGAGCGGGAGCGGATGACCGCGCCGACCGAGACCGGTCGCTTCGCATTCGACGACGTGCCGCCCGGGCTGACGAAGGTGCGTCTGACGACCACGGTCGGCGACGAGCAGCGCACCCTGTCGACCCCGCTGTTCGAGCTGTAGCGGACCCGCCCCGCGGTCCGCACCGGAGAGGATGATCCATGGAGCAACCCAGAGGTTGGAGCTGGCAGGACCGCGCGGAAGGATCGATCCGCCGCGGTTCTGCGCTCGATCCGAGCACGGAACCAGTCGACGGCATCCGTGCCTATCCGACCGCGTACCTGCCGCAGCGCCTGCTGATCATCCGCGACGAGAAGGACCTCGAGGCCTACGACCAGGAGATCCGCACGCTCCGCGACGCCGCCGACACCTTCGGCTGGCTGCTCGAACTCGATGACCCGGAGCAGGCACCCCGGGAGCTGGTGCCCGGTGTACCCGGATTCCTGCGCGCACGACTCACGACGCCGGACGAACCGGTGCGCGGCGAGTCGCCGGTCGCTCCGGATGCGTGGCGCGTGCTGCAGCGGGCGCGGCGGATGTCGCGGTCGACGATGCCGCGGACCGGTCTCGAGCACGTGCTGTCGATCGATCCGGTGGGACTCAATCCGTTCAGCCGCACCAACCCGTTCAGCCGGACGAACCCCTTCAGTCGCACCAACCCGGTGCGCGGCGAGGGCACTGGCGGCAGCGACGACTATCTCGAGCCCGGGCGCGGCGCGCGGCAGCCGGTCTCCTGGATCGGACCGGCTCCTCGACGCAGTCCAACACCGAAGCGAGGGCGTCGGCCGGTCGTCGCGGTGCTGGACACGGGCTGCGGCGTGCACGACTGGCTGCCCGACGATATCGTGACGCGACACGTGACCCTCGACGGCGTGCCCGTGGGGCTGACCGACGACGCCGACCCTGAGCGCTACCCCGACCTGTACGGGCAGCTCGACGGCGAGATCGATGCAGTCGCAGGACACGGCACGTTCATCGCCGGCATCATCAGGCAGACCGCGCCGGATGCCGACATCCTCTCGGTGCGGGTCGCCGGCGCCCTCGGGGTGATCGACGAGGGCACGCTGCTCGGCACGATCGCGCAGGTCGTCGAGCTGCTGCGCCGCTATCGCGAGGACCCCAGGACGGGGCATCCGATCGACGTGCTGAACCTGTCGCTCGGGTACTACCACGAGACGCCGGTCGACGGACTCTTCAGCCGCACGCTCTACGCGCTGCTCGCGAAGGCGCGTGAACTCGGCTGCGTGGTGGTGTGCTCGGCGGGCAACGACGCGATCGACCGCCCCTCGTTCCCGGCGTCCCTGTGGCCATGGTCAGGGTCCGACAACGGCATCGTGCCGGACGGCGGCGCACCGCACGTCTCGGTCGGCGCCCTGAATCCGTCGTCGCGCTCGGTCGCCCTGTTCTCGAACGTCGGACCCTGGGTGCAGGTCTACGCCCCGGGCGCGGCGATCGTCAGCACCTCGCCGGCCTTCGTCGGCGGCGCGCAGGCCGCGACCAGGGCAGACATCGACGGACTCCGCCGCGAGACGATCGACCCGGACGACTACCGCGGCGGCTTCTCGGTCTGGAGCGGCACCTCGTTCGCAGCACCGTACGTCGCGGGGCGCATCGCGGCGCAGCTCGGCAGCGTCGCGGTCACCGGGGTCGTCGGGGCGGATGCCGCGGCCGACGCCGTGAAGGCGGTGGTGAAGGCGCTGCCGGCGCCGGGCGAGTAAGGGGGCGGCTCGGCACCCGTCGAGGACGGGGCTGCGCGGCATCCGTTGGTGCTGGTTCGTCTCGGTCTTTGTTCGTGCTGCATGGAGATGTGCCGGATGCAGGGCGGAATCGACGAACCCACCCTGCAGGACGGGTTCCTCCATGCAGGCGGTACGGGACGGAACGAGACGGGGACGGGACGGGACGGAACGAGACGGGGACGGGACGGGACGGATGCCGAGGACGGGGACGAAATGGGGCGGATGCCGGGGACGAGGCTGCGCGGCATCCGTTGGGGCTGGTTCGTCTCGGTCTCGTTCGTCCTGCATGGAGATGTGCCGGATGCAGGGCGGAATCGAGGAACCCGCCCTGCAGGACGGGTTCCTCCATGCAGGATGACGCAGGATGAACGCAGCAGCGAGCGGATGCCGCAGCCAGTGCGGGCTCAGCACTTCCGCGCGGGGGCGGGACACGGCATTCTGGGGTGATGCCCCTGTCCGCGAGCGAGCTGCACCGGCGCGGCGTCGAGGCGGCCAACGCGCGACGATTCGCGGCTGCACGGCGTGCGCTCGGCACGGCATCCGATCGGACGGACGACCCCGACCTCCGGGCGCGCATCGACGGGACCATGGCATACGTGCTCGCGCAGACCGGGCGTCCGACCGAGGCGGAGGCGCTGTGCCGCGAGGCGCTCGACCGGCCGGGGCTGAGCGCCGAGACCACATCGATGCTGAGCGGCCAGCTGGGCACGCTGCTGATGCACGCCGGGCGGCTCGCCGATGCCGAGACGGCGCTGACGCAGGCGATCGATGCGATCGGCGAGGAGAGCACCGAGCTCGCGAACTTCCTGATGAACCGTTCGATCGTGCGGATGCAGCAGCACGACCTCGACGCGTGCGTCACCGATCTGCAGCGCGCCGTCGCGGTGTACGAGGCGAACGGCGACGCGGAGCCCCTCGCCGAAGCACGGCACAACCTCGGCTATGCCGCGCTGCTCGGCGGCGACCTGGTGACGGCGCTCGCTCTGATGACCAGGTCACGGCCCACACTCGCCGCGGTCAGCGACCTTGCCGCGGCGATCAGCGACCTCGACCGGGCCGAGGTGCTGCGCGACGCCGGGCTCACCACCGAGGCCGAGGCGCTGCTGGCGCAGGTCGCGGTGCAGTTCGGCGCCCAGCGGATGCGGCAGGCGCGCGGCGAGGCGGAGTTCCACCTCGCGCGGTCGCTGCTGCGCCACGATGCCCCAGCGGCTGAACAGGTCGCGCGCACGGCCGCCCGCCGGTTCACCGCGCTGGGCAGTGCAGGGTGGGCGGCGCGCGCCGACGCGGTGCGGCTCGAGGCCAGGGCGCGCGCGACACCAGAGGCCGCACCGAACCTCGACGAGATCGCGCTGGCGGCCACCGCGCTCGACGACGGCGGATTCCGCACCGAGGCGACCGCGCTGCGACTCACCGCGCTGCGCACGAGCAGGGGACGGATGCCGCGGATCGCCGCCGACGCCCCGGCTCCGCTGCGGCTCCGAGCCCACGAGGTGCGGGCAGCGCGCGCGGCATCCGCCGGCCGCACGAGGGACGCGCTCAGGGCCGCGGCATCCGGGCTCGACCTGCTCACGACCTGGCAGCAGTCCTTCGGCGCCCTCGACCTGCAGGCCTCGCTCGCGATGCACGGCACCGATCTCGTGTTCGCTGGGCTCAGTGCTGCCGCTCGCACCCGGGATCCTGCGACGCTGTTCGCCTGGTCCGAGCGGGCGAGGCATCTCAGCCAGCAGGTGGCGCCGCTGCGACCCCCGCACGATGATGAGCTCGCGGCCGACCTGGCCGAGCTGCGGATGCTTCGTGCCGACCTCGCCGGCCACGACTGGACGACGGATGCTCGCGTGCGGGTCCTGCGCGACCGGGTGCGCGAGCGGCAGTGGTCGTCGACCGGCACCGGCGGCACGCGGGGCCGTCTCGACCTCAGCGCCGCGACGTCGCAGCTCGACGAGCAGACCGCGGTGCTGTCGTACGTGTACACGGGGTCGGCCCTGCACGCCGTCGTGGTGACCGCATCCGGCGCCGAGATCGTGGACCTCAGCTGGCCCCGCGTGCAGGCCGCGCTCGATGGGCTCCGCGCCGATCTCGACATGGCCGCGCTCACCCGCGGCGGGCTCATGTCGACCGTGATCGATCGTTCGCTCGACGCGCGACTGCAGCTGCTCGACGCCGAGCTGCTGGCCCCCGCCCGCGCGGCCGCAGGCGCCGCGCGGCGCCTGGTCATCACGGTGCCGGGCATCCTCGCCGGCGTACCGTGGGCGATGCTGCCCGGCATGCACGGCACGCCGTTCACGCTCGCGACCTCGGTCTCGCGCTGGGTCGACGACCCCCCGCCGTCGCGACGAAGCGGCCAGGCAGAAACGCCACCGCAGCGGGTCGGATTCGCCGCAGGGCCCCGAGTGCCGCGCGCCGACGAGGAGATCCGCCGAGCGGCCGCGGCATGGAGCGAGACGACCAGCACGCCACGACTGCTCGACGGCGCACACGCCACGGTGTCGGCGGTGACCGCCGTCGCGAGCGATGTCGACCTGCTGCACATCGCCGCGCACGGACGTCATGCCGTCGACAACCCACTGTTCTCGGGATTCGAGCTCGGCGACGGCACCCTGTTCGGCTACGACGTCGATCTGATCCCCCGCACGCCGAGCACGGTGATCCTGTCGGCATGCGAGCTCGGACGCTCTTCGGTGCGATGGGGCGAAGAGGCACTGGGGATGACGCGGGTGTGGCTGCACGCCGGCACGAGCTGCGTGATCGCGGCCCCTGTCGTGGTCGCCGACGACGTCGCGTGCGAGCTGCTCGGCGCGGTACACGATGCACTCGCGGCCGGCGCCGCACCGGCGGAGGCGCTGGCGGCGGCATCCGTCTCGACCGGGCATCTGGCCCCGTTCCAGAGTCACGGCAGCGGATTCTGAACTTTTTCTCCATTCGGTGTATCAGCGCGCCGGGTCGCCGCTCCTGATGTTCGGAAGGTGCTGATGCGAAGGGCTTCGGAGGTTTCGAGGCGCGAGGGAGGCGCAGTCGACTGGGGAATCCGCGATCTGGGGAACGCGGGCAGACAACAACACCGACTTCGGAGGGTGGCCGCGGACCGCGGCACTCCGCAGGGTCTCGACGGTATCGGGGGCGTCGGGGCCCTGCGGAGCTTCCGTCCGACCCGGACGAGCTCCGGCGATCAGTCGGCGATCATGACCTCGTGGCCGGCCGCTCGCAGCGCGGCGATTGCCTCGGCATCCGCCCCGGCATCCGTCAGCACGGTCGGGAACAGGTCGACACCGCCGACAGCAGCGAAGGCCGCGACACCGAGCTTGCTGCCGTCCGTCACGACCACGGCGCGGCGCGCACGTTCCGCCATCATGCGGTTCACGGCCGCCTCGCGCTCATCATGGGTGCTGGCGCCGGAGACCGCGTCCATGCCGTTCACGCCGATGAAGGCGATGTCGAGTCGCACGCCGCGCAGCAGCTGCTCGACGAACGGGCCGACGAGCTCGTAGGTTCGGGAGTGGATCACGCCACCGGTCACGACGACCTTAATCTCGGGACGGGTGGCGAGCTGGGCGGCGATGTTGACGGCGTTCGTCACGACCGTGATGCCGGCACCTGCCGCCAGGTCGTCACGGGCCGCGAGGGCTGCGGCGATCGCGGTGGTCGTCGTTCCGCCCGAGAGCCCGACCACCATGCCAGGCGTGACGAGGGCGGCGGCGGCCTGCGCGATGCTCTCCTTCTGCTCCGTCCGCAGGTGGCTCTTGTACCGGATCGGCAGCTCGTAGGCGACGGTCTGCGCGACCGCGCCGCCGTGCGTCCTGGTGAGCAGCCGCTGCTCGGCGAGCGTGTCGAGGTCGCGGCGGGTGGTCGCCGGAGACGCCCCGAATCGGGCGACGAGGTCATCGACCGTGACCTCTCCGCCGTCGGCGAGGAGGTCGAGGATGGCGTTGAGCCGCGACGCGCGCTTCATCCCGCCACCGTATCGCTCCCGGCACTGGCGAACAGACGCAGCAACCGCGCCGCCTCCGCGGCGAGCGCATCGCGGGCGGGGACGAGGTACTTCCGCGAGTCGACCAGCGCCGCATCCGCGGCGAGCTTCTCGCGGACCGCCCGAGTGAAGAACCCGTTGAGATGCGTGGAGACGTTGATCTTCGTCATGCCGGCGCGCACGGCCGCGGCGATCACGTCGTCGGCGACCCCGGACGAGCCGTGCAGCACGAGCGGCACCGGCAGCGCCGCGCGCAGCCGGGCGATCAGCTCGAGATCGAGCGAGGCCGTGCGATCGGTCATGGCGTGCGAGGAGCCGACGGCCACCGCGAGGGCATCGACCCCGGTCGCCTCGACGAACGCGCGGGCCTCATCCGGGTCGGTGCGCACCCCTGGGGCGTGCGCGCCGTCCTTGCCGCCGACCTCGCCGAGCTCACCCTCGATGAAGACGCCGGCCACCCGCGCGCGCGCGGCCACCTCGGCCGTGAGCGCCACGTTCTCGTCGTAGGGCAGGGCGCCGCCGTCGAACATCACCGAGCCGAAGCCGAGCGCGATCGCCTCATCGACGAGCTCAGGTCGCTCGGCGTGGTCGAGATGCACGGCGACCGGCATCTGCGCGCGCCGTGCCACTGCCAGCGTCGCGAGCGCGATCGGCTCGAGGCCACCGTGGTAGTCGGCGCAGTTCTGCGAGATCTGCAGGATCACCGGCAGCCCGGCGAGCTCCGCGGCCCGGACGAGCCCCTCGGCGGTCTCGAGGTGGATCACGTTGAAAGCCCCGATGCCGGTGCCGGCCGCAGCAGCGGTCGAGACGAGGTCGCGGGCGGAGACGAGGGTCACGCAGGGTCCTTCCGGAAGGCGGCCGGGTCGGGACGCGACACGAGCAGTCGCTGCTCGAGCTCGGTCCAGGTGGGAGAGATGTCGCCGGCGAGCGGCATGAGCACCGCTGCCGCTGACCACGCCGTGGCTCGGCGGAGGATCACCTCGGGGTCGTGCTGCCCCTCGGCGAGCAGGTGAGCGCAGGCGGCGACCGCTGCATCGCCGGCGCCGGTCGGGTTGCCGGCCAGGGGCACGTCGAGTCGCGCATGCAGGAGATCGGATGCCGTGACCGCCAGCATCCCCTCGGCACCGAGGGAGAGCAGCACGAGTCCGACGCCGCGCGCGATGAGCGAGCGCGCAGCCTCGATCGGGTCGTCGATGCCGGTGGCCTCGACGAGTTCGACGCCGTTCGGCTTGAGCACCGAGGCTCCGGCATCCGCGGCGAGCAGCAGCGCGGGTCCCGAGGTGTCGACGATGACGGATGCTCCGGCGTCCCGCCCGACCGTGATGAGCACCGACAGGAGCGCCGTGGGTGCCCCTGGCGGGAGGCTTCCCGAGATCACCAGCACGTTCGCACTCGGCGCTGCGTCGACGACCGCGGCGACCAGCTCACCCCACTCCGCGTCGCTCGGGTTGACACCGCGCTCGTTCACGATCGTGGTGTCGCCGAGCTCGGCGTCGACGATCGCGATGCTTCGGCGCATCGCGCCTGCGACGGGCACCAGCGAATGCGGCACGCCGCTCGCGCGCAGCTCCTCGGCGAACTCCTCGCCGGTGCGGCCGCCGACCGTGGTGATCGCCCTGACCGCGGCACCCTGCGCATGGGCGACCCTGGCCACGTTGAGCCCTTTGCCGCCGGCGCGCGCGGCACCCGCGTCCGCTCGATGCGTGCCGCCGACCGTGAGCCGGTCGACGTGCCAGGTGAGGTCGAGCGCCGGATTCGGCGTGACGGTGAGGATCACGTGAGCTCCCTGGCGCGCAGCGCGGCACCCATCAGCCCGGCGTTGCCCGAGAGCTCGGCCGGCACCAGCACCGGCAGCCGATGGAAGCTCAGGCGGGCGGCGAGCCGGGTGCGCAGCTCGCCGAACAGTGCGTCGCCAGCGCGCGAGAGCCCGCCGCCGATCACCACGGCCTCCGGTGCGAAGACGGCCGTGAGCTGCGCGAGCGAGAGCGTGAGCGCGTCGAGCGCGGAGTTCCAGATATCGGATGCCGCGGCATCCCCCGCCGCCGCCCTGGCGATCACGTCACGAGCGCCGTCCGGGGTGATCCCGGTGGCATCGCGGTATCGGCGGGCGATCGCGCCGGCCGAGGCGACGGCTTCGAGGCATCCGCGAGCGCCGCACGGACAGATCGGCCCCTCGGCCACCGGCGAATGGCCGATCTCGCCCGCATACCCGCCGGCGGTGTACGGCTCGCCGCCGACCAGCAGGGCGCCGGCGATCCCGGTGCCGATCACGAGCACCACGGAGTTCTCGTAGGCGCGGGCGCCGCCGATGCGATGCTCTGCCCAGCTCGCCGCTCGGACGTCGTGGTCGAACGCCACCGGCACGCCCAGGCGCGCGCTCGCGAGGTCGCGGAGCGGCGAGTCGTGCCACCCGAGGTTGCTCGCGAACACACCGAGTCCGGCATCCGCATCGACGATCCCCGGCACCACGAGACCTGCCGCCAGCGGCTGCATCTCCGGGTGCTCGGCGCGCAGCGCAGCCGCCAGCAGTCCGAGCTGCTCGATCACGGCATCGGTCGTGTCGCCATCGACCTGCGGCGTGGGCGATCGGCGCAGCCCGAGCACGCGTCCATCCGCGTCGAACAGTCCGGACTTGATGTCGGTGCCTCCGACGTCGAAGGCGAGCACCGGAGCTCCCGCGCCGATCGAGCGCACGGAGGCGTGTGCTCGCGGCGAGGCGTCGGTCGCACCCGTCACGTCATCAGGCCTGGTCATCAGAGAGTTCCGGTGGTGTGTTCGGTCATGCATCCAGGATGACGGACCGCGTGAGGTTGCGCGGCTGGTCGGGGTCGAGCCCCCGTGCGACCGCGCGATCCAGGGCGACGCGGTGCAGGCGCACGAGGTCGGCGAGCGGATCGATCGGATGCTGCACGAACCGGGCACCCGTCGCCTCGACCTGCGCGGCCAGACCCGCAGGGGCTTCGCCGAACTGCCAGGTCACGCGACCGGGCGCGGCGATCGCGAGCGGACCGTGCCGGTACTCCATCGACGGGTACGACTCGGTCCACGACTGCGAGGACTCGCGCATCTTGAGCGCTGCCTCGTGGGCGAGACCGACGGTCCAGCCGCGTCCGAGGAACGTGTACTGCTCGGCATCGCGCAGCTCGTCGTCGACGTCGGCCTCGAGCACCGCGGCGGCATCGGCGATCGCGCCGCTGAGGTCCTCGCCGAGGGATGCCCGGAACAGCGCGAGCGCGGTCGTCGCGAAGCGGGTCTGCACGACCGACTGCTCATCCGCGAAGGGCAGCAGCACCGCCTCGTCGACGAGCGACACCAGCGGCGACTCCGGATCGCCGATCACGCCGATCGTCGGAACGCGCCCCTTGATGCGGTCGACGAGTTCGAGCACCTCGGTCGTGGTGCCGGAGCGGGTCAGCGCGACGACGGCGTCGTAGCCGCGATCGACGAAGGACTCGGAGGCCGCGAAGGCATCCGTCTCGCCCTGACCGGCCGTCTCACGCAGCGCCGCATAGGACTGCGCCATGAACCACGAGGTGCCGCAGCCGACCACGGCGACGCGCGCACCGGATGCCGGCAGCACGGCCTGCGCATCGCGGAGATCGGCTGCCGCGGCCCAGGTCTCCGGCTGCGAGATGAGTTCTGCGCGCATGTGCGCTCCGGGCTGCGGTTCGGTCATCGTGACGCCTTTCGAATCAATCTTTGCGTTTTTGTGATTGTTTGAAGCTTGTTTCGATCATAGTATGACGCTTACGAAGATTCACTCAAGGAACTTCTTGATTTGTATATGAGCCTGACAAATAATCAGAACGGTTCCACCACGCACCGTCGCGTGAACTGCTTTGCGACTGTGCACCCGCGCCCTCCCCTCCCCGTACGACGAGCCAGCTCCTCACCGAGCGACACCCGCCGGACGGATCGGCAACACCACACAGTGAGGAATGCAACACCCATGAAGAAGTCACTGCGATTCGGAGCGGCGGTCGCTCTTGCGGCCACCGCCACGCTCACGCTCGCCTCGTGCGGATTCGGCGGCTCGTCCGGCGACAGCGGCGGCGACGCCGGAGGTTCGACCACGATCGACCTCCTCGTCCCGAGCTACTCGGACGGCACCAAGGCCAACTGGGAGACGGTGATCGACGGGTTCGAGAAGGCAAATCCCGACATCGACGTCAAGCTCGAGGTGCAGTCCTGGGACAACCTGGAGAAGGTCGTCTCCACGAAGATCCAGGCCGGCGAGGCACCGGACATCTACAACGGCGGACCGTTCGCCGGTTTCGTCGGCGACGAGCTCCTCTACCCGGTGAAGGATGTCGTCTCGGACGACACCTACTCGGACTTCCAGGAGTCGTTCCTCAAGAACGCCGAGGTCGACGGCACCGCGTATGCGCTGCCGCTGATCGCTTCGGCTCGCGCCCTGTTCGTCAACAACGCACTGCTCGAGCAGGCCGGCGTCGAGGCGCCCACCGACTGGGACTCGCTGCTGGATGCCGCGACCAAGGTCTCAGCGCTCGGTGGCGGTGTGGCCGGATACGGCATGCCGCTCGGATCCGAAGAGGCACAGGCGGAGGCGGCCGTGTGGCTGTGGGGCGGCGGCGGATCGTTCGGCGACGCGTCGGAGATCACGATCGACACCCCGGAGAACCTCGTCGGTGCCGAGCAGATCAAGAAGATGATCGACGCCGGCGCGACCCAGGCCGACCCCGGTTCCACGCAGCGCTCTCCGCTGATGGACATCTTCATCCAGGGCAAGATCGGCATGCAGGTCGGCCTCCCGCCGACAGTGGGCCAGATCGAAGAGGGCAACCCCGACCTGGACTACTCCATCGTCCCGATCCCGACCAAGGACGGCTCGCCGTTCACCCTCGGCGTGATGGACCAGCTGATGGCGTTCCAGAACGACGACGACAAGAAGGAAGCGATCACCAAGTTCTTCGATTACTACTACTCGGCAGATGTCTACGTGCCGTGGGTGCAGGCCGAGGGCTTCCTCCCCGTCACGAAGTCCGGCTCCGAGGCGCTGGCCGGCGAGGAGGCGCTCAAGCCCTTCCTCGACGTGCTGCCCGACGCGCAGTTCTACCCGTCGACGAACGCCAGCTGGTCGGCTGCCGACGGTGCGTTCAAGTCGCTGTTCGGTCAGCTCCAGTCGCAGTCGGCGGCTGACGTGCTGAAGCAGATCCAGGCACAGGTCGACGCAGGCTGACGCCTGCCGACCGGGAAGGTTCGAGAACATCATGAGCCAGACGACAGAGTCCTCGAACCAGGCGGGGGCGGCCACCGGTCGCCCCCGCACCCCCGCCGGCGGAGGCCCGGCACGCGGCAAGCCCACCGGAGCCCGCGCCAAGGACCTCCTGCAGGCGCTGCCGTGGATCGGTCCCGCCGTCCTGCTGATCTTCGGCGTCGTGCTGTTCCCCGCCGGAGTGATGTTCTTCAACTCCACCCGGGACATCTCCCTCTCCGGACTCGACAAGGGGTCCGTCGGATTCGACAACTTCGCGACCGTGTTCGCATTCGCGGAGTTCTGGCCGATCCTGGGCCGCACGGTCATCTGGGTCGTGTCCGTCGTGCTGTTCACGGTCGTGATCTCGCTCGGGCTCGCGCAGATCCTGAACAAGGCGTTCCCCGGACGGCAGATCGTCCGCATGGCCGTGATCATCCCGTGGGCGGCATCCGTCGTGATGACCACGATGGTGTTCTACTACAGCCTCGAGCCGTACTTCGGGGTGTTCAACAAGTTCCTCTTCGACATCGGCCTCTCCGACGACTCCGTCGGCTACGGGTGGACGAAGAACCCCGCCACCGCATTCGCCTGGTCGATCGTGATCGCCGTGTTCGTGTCGCTCCCGTTCACGACCTACACGATCCTCGCCGGCCTGCAGTCCGTGCCGGCGGATGCGATCGAGGCCGCGAAGATGGACGGCGCCGGCCCCACCCGCACCTACTGGTCGATCATCCTGCCGCAGCTGCGCAGCGCCCTCGCGGTGGCGATCCTGATCAACATCATCAACGTGTTCAACTCGCTGCCGATCCTGAAGGTGATGACGGGTTCGATCCCCGGCTACGGCGCCGACACGATCATGACCCTGATCTTCAAGTACATCGAGCTGCAGAAGAAGGTCGACGTCGCCAGCGCACTCTCCGTCGTCGCGTTCCTGATCGTGATCCTGATCGTCGCGGCCTACGTGAAGATCGTCAAGCCCATGAAGGAGGTCTGATCATGACCGTGACCGAGACCGAACTCGTCACCACCACTACCCGTCGTGGCGGACACGCCCTGCCCCCGATCCCCGGCCGCAAGCGCCGCTACACGGAAGACCAGGTCACCCTGCCCCGGGTCATCCTGCGCACCGCCGCCGGCTTCCTCGTGCTCGCGATCTTCGTGCTGCCGTACCTGATCATGTTCTTCGGTTCTGTGAAGACCAAGCCGCAGATCCGCTCCGTCGATCCCACGTACCTCCCCACCGAATGGCACTGGGAGAACTACATCACCATGTGGTCGACCCCCGAGACGCCGCTCCCCTACAACCTGATCTCGACGATCGTCATCGCCGTCTTCGCGACCCTGCTGGTGCTCGCCGTCTCGCTCCCCGCCGCGTACTACACGGCACGGTTCAAGTTCCCCGGCCGCATGGTGTTCCTGTTCCTCGTGATCGTCACCCAGATGCTGCAGCCGGCCGTGCTCACGTCGGGTCTGTTCCGCCAGTTCACCACCCTCGGACTCGGCGACACGTGGGTCGCGATGATCTTCATCAACGCCGCCTTCAACCTGTCGTTCGCCGTCTGGATCATGCACTCCTTCTTCGCCGGCATCCCGAAAGAGATCGACGAAGCAGCCCAGATCGACGGGGCAGGACGCTTCACGGTCCTCTTCAAGATCAACCTGCCGCTGGTCTGGCCCGGCATCGTCACCGCGATCGTCTTCACCTTCGTCGCCTGCTGGAACGAGTTCGCGGCATCGCTGGTGATCCTGTCGACCGACAAGAACCAGCCGCTCTCCGTCGCGCTGACGAAGTTCGTCGGTCAGTACGAGACCAGCTGGCAGTACGTCTTCGGCGTCTCGATCGTCGCGATCCTGCCCGTCGTCATCCTGTTCATGCTGATCGAGAAGCGGCTCGTCGGCGGCCTCACCGCCGGCAGCGTGAAGTAGGCCGACCGCAGGGCGGATGCACGGGGCCAGCCGGACGAGCGGCGCGAGCCCGCCGGCTTCAGGACGCGGGACGTGAGGCCGAGACGAGCTGCGCCGGGCTCCACCGCACGCCGAGCACTGCGGTCAGCGCCGCCTGCGCAGCGCCGGCCGCCTCGGTCGCACGCGTGTCGGCGTAGCGCACCGGGACGGTCGCCGTGCCGCTGGCCTGGTAGTCGGTCTCCTGCTGCAGCAGCTCGAGGAAGCGATCGCCGAGCACGGCCGCCGGTCCGCCGATGACGACCTCGGCGGGGTCGAGCAGTGCACTGATGAGCTTGATCGCCCTGGCGAGCGCGCGCGCCCCCGCGGCGAGATCGTGTTCGTCCGCGGCAGCGGCGAGCGCGACGACCGTCTCCGGCTCCATCCCGTCGGCGAAGTCCTCGCCGAGCAGCGCAGAGAGGGATGCCGCAGACTCCAGGCAGCCCTGCCGACCGCACCGGCACGCCCGCGCGGTGTCGCCGAACTCGACCTGCACGTGGCCGATCTCACCGGCACGGTCTCTCGGCCCCGGCGCGAGTTCGCCGTCGAGGGTGATCGCCGCGCCCACGCCCCCGCCGAGATGGATGAACAGCCGATAGCCAGACGGGGACTCGTCCATGCCGGCTTCCGCGATCGCCTCGGCATCGACGTCGTTGACCAGCACCACCGGCACCCCGAGCAGCGGTTCGAGGCGCTCGGCCAGCGGCACATCGTGCCATCCGAGCTGCACGCTCTCGAGCACCGAGCGCCCGTCGGTCGTGCCCGGGAGCTGCACACCGGCTGCCAGCACACGGTCGCCGTACTCCGCGGCGACCGCGGCGACCGTGTCGTCGAGAGTCTCGTCGCGCGTCGCGGCGGTATAGGTGATGCGGCGCGTGTCGATCTCCGCGCCGTCGAGCGCGAACAGGGCGACGCGGGCACTCGTGGGCTGGATCACGAGCCCGAGGAGCAGATGGTGGCCGGCGTCGACGCTCAGTGTCGTCGCGCGCTTGCCCCCGGTGCTCGCGGCCTGCTCGCCGTCGACCACGAGCCTGCTCGCGATGAGTTCGGCGACCAGCGACGATGCGGTGGCGGCGGTCAGCCCCGTCGCACGCGCGATGCCCGCCCTGGTCTGTGCTCCCGAGCTGCGGAACACCAGCTGCAGCGCTCGGCGGAGGTTGGCGCGACGAACGGATGCCTGCGTGTCGCGAGGATCATCGCTGTTCGGCATGGGCTTCCGTCCCTCCACACATCGGACGACGCGATCGACACTTCGCGCGCTGCTCACACGCTCGCGCGAAGTTCCTTTATTCACTAAACTTAGTGACCAGATCCGGGTTCCGTCACCGTATCGCCGCCTGCGAAGGAGCACCGTGCCCTCCACTTCGATCTTAGGACGCCCGGTCGCGACGGCTCGGGCCGTCCGACCCGGCCGATGACCCGGCATCCGCTCATGCCTTCGATCCTCTCGGCCGACGCATCGCCCGTCTCCCGGCGCACCCCGTTGACGAACACCCACGCGCGGAGCATCCGCGACCGCAATCGCGGGCTCGTGCTGCGCACCCTGATGCAGCGCTCCGGCATCAGCCGCGCCGATCTGGCTCGTATCACCGGCCTCGCCCGACCGACCATCTCCGAGGTCGTGAAGAGTCTCATCGATGAGGGCGTGATCCGCGAGAGCGGACAGAGCCAGGACGCACGCCCGGGCAAGCCAGCCGTGATGCTCGAGTTCGATCAGCGAGCCGTGCAGGTGATCGCGCTCGACCTGAGCGCACCCGACCGGGTCGTCGGCGCCCTCGCCACGCCCGACGGCGGCCTCGCGCATCGGCGCGTGCGCCCGAGCGACGCAGATGCCGTGCAGGCGGCCGGCGCGATCGTCGCCGAGCTCGCGATGCTGGCGTCAAGCCCCCCGCTCGGAGTCGGCGTCGGAGTGCCGAGCGGCGCACCGGCACTCCTCGGTCTCCACGCGCTGCTCGCCCAGACCGTCGACGCGCCGGTGCACCTGTTCGACGATGCGGATCTCGCAGCGGATGCCGAGCTGCAGTTCGGCGGCCTCGACAGCGACTTCCTCCTCGTGCGGCTGGGAACACGCATCGGCACGGCCATCCGGGCCTTCGACGACGACGGCGCTCCGGTCGAGCGCTCGACCGGAGCGCGAGAGCTCGCTCACGTGATCGCCGGCGGCGATCCGGGTGACGCCTGCCCGTGCGGACGCATCGGCTGCGTGCACGCATGGGCATCCGTTCCCGCACTGGCTCGGCGACTCGACGAGGCGACCGCAGCCGACCGCGGCGAGGTGCTCGCTGCGGCGGGAACCCGCCTCGGCACATCGCTGTCGGTGATCGCCGCGGCAGTCGACCTGCCGACGATCGTGCTGAGCGGACCGCCGACAGCCGTGGGCGACGAGCTGATCGCCGCTGCCGCGGCTGCCGTGCAGGCCGCATCGCACCCGTCGCGCGGTCCGGAGGTGCGCGGCAGCACGCTCGACGACGCCGTGCTGCGGGGAGCAGCGGCGCGAGTGGTCTCGCACGCGTTCAGCGCCCGCTGAGCAGGCCGGTCGGGACGGGATCGGCCCCAGCCGTCGCTGAGGGTGGAAGACTCGAGGGGGCATTCGAACGGATGCCGAGCCAGACCGGGAGGACATCATGAAGGCACTCGTCATCGGAGCGACCGGCAGCATCGGCGGCCTGGTCGCCGACGCGCTCGCAGCACGCGGACATGACGTCATCCGCGCCTCGCGCAGCGGCGATGAGACCGTCGACGTGAACGATGCGGCATCCATCGGCGCCCTGTTCGAGCGGGTCGGCACGGTCGACGCGGTCGTGGTCGCCGTCGGCTCGGTGCCCTTCAAGCCGCTCTCCGAGCTCACGCGTGACGACTACGTCGCCGCGTTCACCGGCAAGACGCTCGCGCAGATCGAGGTGGTCCGCCAGGCGCTGCCGCACCTCGCCGACGGCGGATCGATCACCCTGACCAGCGGCGTCCTGGCCCGCGAGCCGATCGCCACGGGTGCGGCCGCCGCCATGGCGAACGGCGCGCTCGAGTCGTTCGCGATCACCGCTGCTGCCGGGGCGCCGCGCGGCATCCGCATCAACGCGATCTCGCCCGACGTGCTGGCGAACTCGCCCGGGTACCACTCGTCGTTCCCCGGGCACCGCCCGGTCAGCGACGAGGAAGTGTCCACCGCCTTCGTGCGGTCGGTCGAGGGCGTCATCACCGGACGCATCCTCGCGGTCTGACCGCAGCGGCGCTCAGCGCCCCTCGGCCGCCTCGGTGTGGTGACGGATGACCTCTGCCACCACGAAGTTGAACCACTTCTCGGCGAACTCCGGATCGAGGTGGGCCTCCTCGGCGAGCGCACGCAGCCGGGAGACCTGCTGCTCTTCACGACCGGGATCGGATGCCGGCATCTCGTGCTCCGCCTTGAGCTGCCCGACCTGCTGTGTGGCTCGGAAGCGCTCGGCGAGCATGAAGATCAGCGCGGCGTCGATGTTGTCGATGCTGGCGCGAAGTCGAAGAAGTTCGGCCCGAGGGTCGTCAGCGGCAGTCATGCCACCACTCTAGAGCCGTGAGCGCTCCGGGCACGGCGATCGTCCCCGCTATCGTGAGCACATGAGCAACGACGAGTCGCCGGCATCCCCACTCGCTGAGCACGCCGACGACCGCCGAGTCGTCACGGCGCCCGAGCAGGGCGACACGGACTCCCCGGCCTCGGCCTCGCCTGCCGAGGCAACCGCTGACCCAGCATCCGCGCCCCAGGGCAGCCGGCCCCGCTCGGCCGTCGAGCCGATGGCACCGAGCCGCTCGTTCTGGACGCGCATCGACAAGCCGTTCGTCTTCGGCTTCCTGGTGACGCTCGGCGGTCTCGCGGCGATCCTGCTGGGCCTCGCGCTGTCGAACCTGTCGACCGTGCTCATCTACATCGCACTCGCCCTCTTCGCCGCGCTCGGCCTCGATCCCTCCGTGCGATTCCTGGAACGCCGCGGCCTGTCCAGGGCGATCTCGGTGCTCGTCGTGATCCTCAGTCTCATCGTCGTGGTCGCTCTCATCCTGTGGACGGTGCTGCCGATCGTGATCGAGCAGATCGCGAGCTTCGTGCGCTCCGTCCCCGGGATGATCGCGGACTTCACCCGCACCGACATCTACGCGACGCTCGAGGCGCAGTTCGGCGACCAGTTCGAGTCGCTGGTCGCCGACGTCCAGAAGTTCCTCACCGATCCGGGCAACATCGCAGCGATCGGCGGCGGTGCGCTGCAGGTCGGCGCCTCGATCGCAACCGCGATCTCCGGCGTGATCGTGGTGCTCGTGCTCACGCTGTACTTCGTCGCGACGCTCCCCGGCATGAAGCACGCCCTGCTGCGCCTCGCGCCGGCCCGTGACCGCGCACGCGCCGCCGACATCACCGACCAGATCACCGACTCGGTCGGCGGCTATGTGATGGGCATGGTCGTGCTGGCGTTCTTCAACGCGGTGCTCGCCTTCGCGCTCTACTTCTTCCTCGGGCTGCCGTTCCCGCCGCTGATGGCCACAGTCGCGTTCTGCATCACACTGATCCCGCTCGTCGGCTCGGTGATCTTCTGGATCATCGGCACAGGTCTCGCACTGTTCACCGACCCCATCGGCGCGCTGATCTTCGGCATCGTGTACCTGATCTACATGCAGGTCGAGGCGTACGTGATCACGCCGCGGGTCATGAACCGTGCGATCTCGATCCCCGGATCGCTCGTGGTCATCGGCGCCCTCGCCGGCGGTACGCTGCTCGGACTCCTCGGCGCACTCGTGGCGGTGCCGGTCGCGGCATCCATCCTCATCATCATCAAGCAGGTCCTGGTGCCGCGGCAGGACGCCAGGGTCTAGCCAGCGCTTCGGCGGCGACCCCTCCCGGCCCGCTGAGGCTCCTTCCGCTCGACGGCGGGCGACAGCTGCACGAGAGTCCGACACGTGCAGGACCATCTGGCCGAATCCATCATGCATCCGTCGCTCTCTCGTGCATCCGACGCGGATGCCGGGAACGGCTGCCGGGCTTGGATGCCGGGCTCGGATGCCGCTCGGCGGCTCGGGCGCCGCACTGCTGCCGAACGCGAACGTGCCCGGACCCATACGGGTCCGGGCACTTCGCTGAGAGCGACTCAGCCGAAGATGCGGTTCAGCCGAGGTCGTTGTCGGCCAGCCACTGCTTGGCGATGTCAGCCGGCGACTTCTGGTCGACCGTGCTCAGGACGTTGAGCGAGACGAGCTCCTCGGCGGTCAGCTTGGCGCTGATGGCGTTGAGCACGTCGGAGACCTCACCGGCGATGTCGCTCGAGACGATCGGCACCACGTTCGACGAGATGATCAGGTTCTCCGGGTCTTCCAGAGCGACGATGTCTTCGGTCTCGAACGCCGGGTCGGCGGTGTAGATGTCCGCCACCTGGATCTGGCCGGCGAGCAGCGACTCGAGCGTGGTCGGGCCCGTGGCTGAGAACGCCAGGTCGACACCGTAGACCTCCTTGGCCTTGGCCGGGCTGTACGGTCGCTGCTCGAACTCCGGCGCCGCACCGATGGTGAGCGGGGTGGTGACGTTCTTGAGGTCGCCGATCGTCTTCAGGTCGTTCTCCTCGGCGAAGCTCTTGAGCACCGTGTAGGAGTCCTGGTCGGAGGCCTCGGCAAAGTCGAGAGCCGTGAGGCTGTCGGGCAGGGCGTCCTGCAGCGCCTTGTAGACGTCATCGGGGCTGGTGACGGTGACGTCGTCGTCGGAGATGTACTCGAGCAGGCTGCCCGTGTACTCCGGGAAGACGTTGATCGCGCCGGACTCGACATCGGGCATGTACGCGTCGCGCTGGCCGATGCTGAACTGGCGGTCCACCGTGTGGCCGTCGGCTTCGAGAGCCTGCGCGTAGATCTCCGCGATGATCTCATTGGAGTAGTACGCCTGCGAGCCGATGACGATCGTGTCTCCGCTGCCCGCGCTCTCTCCGGCGTCGGACGGCTCGGAGAGCGGGTTGCTGGAACCGCAGGCGGACAGGGCGATGGTCGCGGCGGCGATCAGACCGACGACGGCCGCGGAGCGCGAGCCTCGTGCTGTGAACATTGACTTCCTCTTTTCTGGGACTGCTGTGGGACTGCTGTGGGACGAGGGAGGTGGAGGTTTCCGAGAAGGGGGTCAGGCCGTGGCGGGCGCGGCGGTCGGAGCCGGGGCTGCCGCACGGCGCCGTGGCACACGACTCGGGCGCAGCCCGGCGGGAACGGCCGCGTGCTGCGCCACGGCGAGGAGCAAATCGACGATCAGCGCGAGGATGGCGACCAGCAGTGCACCGGCGAGCACCTGATCGAACTTCTGCAGCGGAATCCCCTGGATGATCGGATAGCCGAGACCGCCGAGGCCGATGTAGGCCGCGATCGTCACGGTCGCGATGACCTGCAGCAGAGCCGAGCGGATGCCGCCGACCAGCAGCGGCAACCCGAGGCGCACCTCGACCTTCCAGAAGATCTGCCATCCGGTCATGCCCATGGCCTTCGCGGCGTCGATCACCCGGCGGTCGATGGCCTCGAGCCCCGTGTAGGCGCCGGCGAGCAGCGAGGGAATCGCCAGCAGCACGAACGTGGTGATCGCGGCCTGCGGAACCCGAAGCACCCCCAGCAGGAGCACGAGGAGGATCATGAGCCCGAAGGCGGGGATCGCACGCGCTGCTCCCGACACGGCGACGGCGATCTCGCGCCCCTTCCCGGTGTGGCCGATGAGCCACCCGATCGGCACGGCGATCACGGTGGCGATCAGCACGGAGACCGCGGTCAGCGTGAGGTGCTCGGCAAGGAGCTTGGGCAGCGCGTAGTTTCCCGTCCACTGCGCCGGAGCGAGCATCCAGGCGAAGGCCTCGGCGAAGAGGTTCATGCGGCGGCCCTCACGGGAACTGCGCGGCTCGCGGGGACGCGGCTGGCGGCGGTGGTCCACGGCATCAGTGCCCGCCCGATGAGTAGCAGGATCAGATCGAGGATCAGGGCGATCACGACCACGGCGACGACACCTGCGAACACCTCGGCGATGATGCGGCGGTCGAGTCCGTTCGTGAAGAGGTAGCCAAGGTTCGAGACGCCGATCAGGATGCCGACGGTCGCCAGCGAGATGGTGCTCACCGCGGTGACCCGGAGACCGGCGAGGATCACCGGACCGGCGAGCGGGAACTCCACAGCCCAGAAGCGGCGGAAGGAGCCGAAGCCGGTGGCCGTGGCCGCCTGCCGCACGTCGTCATCCACCGAGTCGAGACCGTCGGACACCGCGCGCACCAGGATCGCGATCGCATAGATGGTCAGCGCGACCATCAGGTTCGCCTCGCTGCGTGCCGAATAGCCGGCGACCGAGGGCAGCAGGATCAGCAGCGCGAGTGATGGGATCGTGTAGAGCAGCCCGGTGAGCACGATGATCGGTCCGCGCACGAGCCGGTAGCGCCAGGCCACCCAGCCGAGCGGCAGCGACAGTACGAATCCGAGCACGATCGGCACGATGCTCTGACGCAGGTGCACCAGCGTCAGCTCGAAGATCAGCCCGAGGTTGTCGGTGACCCAGTTCACGCCAGTCCGTCCTGCCCGGCGGTCGTGGCGGCATCCGTCTCGGGCGCTGCGATGATCGCGCCCTGCGTGCGTCCCTCGGAGTCGACGACCACGGTGCCGTGCGGCGTCTCCTTCAAGTGCAGCGCGCGGCGGCCACGGTCTGCACCGATGAACGCTGCGACGAAGTCATCCGCGGGGTTCTCGATGATCTCGCTCGGGCTGCCGACCTGCACGATCCGCGCACCCTTGTCGAGGATGACGACCTGGTCGCCGAGCAGGAACGCCTCGTCGATGTCGTGCGTGACGAACACGACCGTCTTGTCGAGCTCGTGCTGCAGTCGAAGCGTCTCCTGCTGCAGGTCGGCGCGGACGATCGGGTCGACGGCGCCGAAGGGCTCGTCCATGAGCAGGATGTTCGGGTCGGCGGCGAGGCCGCGCGCGACGCCGACGCGCTGCTGCTGCCCGCCGGAGAGCTGGCTCGGGTATCTCTCGGCGAGGGCCTGGTCGAGGCCGACCGTGTCGAGCAGGGTGCGGGCCCGCTTGTGGGCCTCCGGCTTCTTCACGCCGGTGAGGCGGAGCACGGTGGCGACGTTGTCGATGACCGAGAAGTGCGGCATCAGGCCGGAGTTCTGCATCACGTAGCCGATGCGCCGGCGCAGCTGCACCGGGTCGCCCACCAGGACGTTCTCACCGTCGATCTCGATATCACCCGAGGTCGGCTCGACCATGCGGTTGATCATGCGCAGCAGTGTGGTCTTGCCGCAGCCGGAGGAGCCGACGAAGACCGTGGTCTTCCGTGACGGGAGCACCAGGCTGAAGTCGTCGACCGCGATGGTCCCGTCGGGGAACTGCTTGGTGACGTTGCGGAATTCGATCATGGCTGGTCTCCGGTCGGTCGATCGACGAGGCGTGCGTCAGCGCCGCGACTGCGGCAGACGGAGGTCACTGCGAGATCTCGACGCTCGGGTCGAAGGCGACATAGCCGGAGAAGTCGGTGCCGACGCGGTCGAACGCAGAGGGATAGGGGGTCGGATACGACCAGGCGAGATCCGTGTGGAGGGTGTCGTCGACCTGGATCGAGAAGTACTGGGCATCGCCCTTCCAGGGGCATCGGTAGGCGGTGGGGCTCTCGACGAGCGCGCCAGGGGTGATCGACGCTGGCGGGAAATACCAGTTCCCCTCGATCTTCACGAGATCGCCCTCTGCTGCATCGGCGATGACGGTTCCTGCGAGTACAGCCTTCATGGTCCTGCCTCCTCGGATTCGGGTATGAGCGTATAAGAGGTCGACGACATTCACTTCGGGGTTGCGCGACGAGCCGTCAATGTGAGAAACAATCCGTTCGATCATCCGGGCGCGCAGGAGCACCCTGCCTGTCCACCAGCTGTTCGGAGCGGATGCCGGAACGGATGCCGCGACGCAGCATCCGATTCCCCGACCGCTCCTTGCGGATCATGCCGAGTTCCGTCCGTAGCCCTCCAGCAGTCGCAGCCAGACCTCGCTCACCGTCGGATACGAGGGCACCGCGTGCCAGAGCCGCGCGATCGGGACCTCGCCGACGACCGCGACGGTCGCAGCGTGCACGAGCTCGGCGACTTCCGGTCCGACGAAGGTCGCGCCGAGAACGATGTCGCGATCGGTGTCGATGACCACGCGGGCCTGCCCCGCGTACCCGTCCTCGTAGAGGCTCGAGCCGGCGATCGCGCCGAGGTCGTAGTCGACGACCTCGATCGTGCGCCCCGCCTCGCGCGCCGCGCGCTCGGTGAGTCCGACCGATGCCACCTCCGGGATGGAGAACGTCACCTGCGGCACAGCGGCGTGATCCGCCGTCGCGACGTGACGGCCCCAGGGGGCATCATCCACGTCATCGTCGTTCGCGCGAGCGACGATCACATCGCCGACCGCGCGTGCCTGGTACTTGCCCTGATGCGTGAGGAGCACCCGTCCGTTCACGTCGCCCACCGCGTACAGCCACTCGGAGCCGGGGACGCGGAGCGTGTCATCCGTCTCGATCCACGTGCCCGGCGTGAGCCCGACCGTCTCGAGGCCGATGTCGTCGCTGCGGGCAGAACGACCGGTGGCGGCCAGCACCTCTGCCGCGACGATCGTCGAACCGTCTGCCAGGGTGACCGTGACGCCGTCCGCGCCACGGTGCACCGAGGTGGTGCCGGTGTCGGTGTGCACCTCGACGCCGAGTTCGCGGAGTCCGGTCGTGACGAGCTCGCCGGCGAAGGGCTCCATCGAGCCGAGCAGGGAACCTCGGGCGATCAGGGTCACCGTCGACCCGAGGGCCGCGTACGCCGTCGCCATCTCGACCGCGACCACGCCGCCGCCGATGATCGCGAGCGACTCAGGGAGCTCTTCCGCACTGGTGGCCTCGCGGCTCGTCCACGGCGAGGACTCGCGCAGTCCGTCGATCGGCGGGATCACGGCATCCGACCCAGTGCTGATCGCGACCGCGTGCCTGGCGCGCAGCACGCGCGTGCCGCCGTCGGCGTCGGTGACCGTGACCTCGCGCTCACCGCTCAGTCGGCCATGCCCGCGGGCGAGGTCGATGCCGGCGGAGTCGAGCCACTTCACCTGACCGTCATCCGACCAGTTGCTCGTGAAGGAATCGCGGCGCTCGAACACGGCCCGCACGTCGAGCGCACCGGTCACCGCCTCCTTCGCGCCGGCGACGTGCTGCGCCGCCCGCAGCGCCTGCGCCGAACGCAGCAGCGCCTTCGACGGCATGCACGCCCAGTACGAGCACTCTCCGCCGACGAGCTCGCTCTCGACGATGATCGCGGTCAACCCGCCCTGCACCGCGCGATCGGCGACGTTCTCTCCGACGGGACCCGCGCCCACGACGATCAGGTCGTACTCGTTCGTCTTCTCAGCAGTCATGTCCATAGCCTCTCGTCGCCGGTCGCCATGTTCAAGAGCAACGCCGGATGACGGGCCGGATGTTCCCGGCGCGCCGAGGCGGATGTGTCGGGGGCGCGGCCCGGATCACGCTGCAGGGAGACGTTCCGGATGCAGGGAGGATGACCGGCATCCGCCCTGCATGCTGCACATCTCCATGCATGACGCACGAGATCTCGTCAACAGACGCCGGCGACGATCCGCGCGCACTCGCGTCTCAGCGCACCGGCAGGAAGTGCGTCGGCGTCGGCACCTGGGCCTGATGGCGGATGCCGAGGGGCGCCCCTGTGCGCTCGTCGAGGTCGAGCAGGCTGATCGTGTTCGAGCGCTGCCCGGCGACCAGCAGCTTGCCCTCGTGCACGAGGTGGTGCCGCGGCCAGTCCACGCCGGAGTCCGCGAGGGCCGTCGGCTCGAGCGACTCGCCGCCGCCGCGCACGCGCAGCGCCGCGATCGTGTTGCTGCCGCGGAGCGCGGTGTAGAGGAACGCCCCGTCGCGCGTGCGCGCGAGCTCTGCGGGGAAGTCGACGCCGATCTCGGCGATCGGGCTCGCGAGCGCCACCGAGACGACGTGCCAGGTGCCGTCGACGGCAGCCGCGAGCGTGAAGACCTCGCACGAGTACTCGGTCACGACGTGCAGGTGGCCGCTCGGATGCACGACCATGTGCCGTGGCCCGGTGCCCTGCGGCAGCACGACCTCGTGATCGAGGCGGAGTCCGTCGCCGGTCGGTCGCCAGATCCGCACGAGGTCGAATCCGAGGTCGGTCGTCGCGATGCGTCCGTCCGGGAGGAATGCAGCGGAGTGCGCGTGCGATGCCCGACCGGCGTCGTACGGATCGGATGCCGGTGCGCCGACGCCGGCAGGGAGCGGCGCGTCGGCAGCATCCGCCGCCTCCGAACCGTCGTCCCCGAACAGCGCCGCCCGAAGCGCCGCCGCTTTGGCGGCGCGGTCGCCGGCCGCAGGAACGAGTCGTCCAGCGGCATCCAGTCCGATGCGCACGACGCGTCCGTCGCCGTAGCAGCTGGCGATCAGCGAGTGCCCGTCCGGCGCGACCGCGAGGTGGCAGACGGAATCACCCGCCGTGACAGGCTCGCCCAGCGGCGCCAGCGCCTGCTCGCCGGAGCGTGCGAAGGCCTGCACCGCGGCATCACCCTCGAGCGCCGCGTAGACGACGTCGAGTTGCGGATGCGCTGCCAGCCAGGACGGCGACGGCGTCCGGGTGACGGCCCCGCGATACGACAGGCTGTTCGCCTCACGTCCGGCGTCGCCGGCGAGCAGACCGATGCCCTCGGCCTGCCCATCCATGCCCTCGCCGTAGCCGCCGAGCCAGAACCGCGTCATGGCGGCTGGCTCAGTCGAGCAGGTCGTGGCGGACGATGACCTGGTCGCGCTCAGGGCCGACGCCGATCACCGAGATGCGGGTATTGCTCATGCCCTCGAGCGCCAGCACGTAGTCCTGCGCGTTCTGCGGCAGGTCATCGAAGGTGCGCGCGGTGGAGATGTCCTCGCTCCAGCCCGGGTAGTACTCCAGGATCGGCGTGGCGTGGTGGAAGTCGGTCTGGTTGACCGGCACCTCGTCGAAGCGCTCGCCGTCGACGTCGTAGGCGACGCAGACCGGGATGCGCTCGAGCCCCGTGAGGATGTCGAGCTTCGTCAGCACCAGGTCGGTGATGCCGTTGACGCGAGTCGCGTAGCGCGTGATGGGGGCGTCGTACCAGCCGACACGGCGCGGACGGCCGGTCGTGGTGCCGAACTCGAAGCCGGCCGAGCGCAGCCACTCGCCCTGCTCGTCGAACAGCTCGGTCGGGAACGGGCCGGATCCGACGCGGGTCGTGTACGCCTTGACGATGCCGACGATGCGGTCGAGCGCGCCGGGGCCGACGCCGGAACCGGTGGATGCTCCACCAGCAGTCGCCGACGACGAAGTCACGAACGGGTAGGTGCCGTGGTCGACGTCGAGCATCGTGGCCTGGCCGCCCTCGAAGACGACGACCTCGCCGCGGTCGAGTGCCTGCGAGATGAGGTACCCGGTGTCGGCGACCATCGGGCGCAGCCGCTCGGCATAGGAGAGCAGGTCCTCCACGATCTCGTCGGCGGTGATGGCGCGGCGGTTGAAGATCTTCACCAGCAGGTGGTTCTTCTGGTCGAGGGCGCCTTCGACCTTCTGACGCAGGATGTTCTCGTCGAAGATGTCCTGCACGCGGATGCCGACGCGGTTGATCTTGTCGGCGTATGCCGGTCCGATGCCGCGGCCGGTCGTGCCGATCATGCGCTTGCCGAGGAAGCGCTCCGTGACCTTGTCGAGCGTGCGGTGGTAGGCCGTGATGATGTGCGCGTTGGCGCTGACGCGCAGCCGCGAGACGTCGATGCCACGGGCGGAGAGCGCCTCGAGCTCGAAGAAGAGCACCTCGAGGTCGATCACGACGCCGTTGCCGATCACCGGGTTCACGCCAGGGGAGAGGATGCCGGATGGGAGCAGGTGCAGCGCGTACTTCTCGTCGCCGACGACGACGGTGTGCCCGGCGTTGTTGCCGCCGTTGAACTTCACCACCCAGTCGGTGCGCTCACCGAGAAGATCGGTGGCCTTGCCTTTTCCTTCGTCGCCCCACTGCACGCCGACGATCACGATTCCTGGCATGGGTGTCCCCCCTGCTTTCGCCGGGCTTGCACCGGCCGATGAGCTGGCCCTCTTCGGGCGCTCCCATCCTATCGGGAGGCCGATCGGGCCCCTTCGGCCCGGCTCCGGTCGCAGTTGCTGCCGCCTCAGACCCGATGGGGCGGCGCGAACTGCGACCGGAAGCTCGCGAGACCGCGCGGGGCGGCGCGAACTGCGACCGGAAGCGCCAGAGGCACGGCGGCGGAAAAGCGACGGATGCTGTCGCTCGGGACGGTCGACCGATGTCGGAGGCCGGTGCCAGGATCGGAGGATGTCAGCAGCCGTACCCGGCGACCCGGGCGTCCGCACGCCCACCGCCGCCCCGAAGACGCAGGGACCCCTCGTCCTGATCGCCGCGCTGGTGACGGTCGTGCTCTGGGCGTCGGCGTTCATCGGCATCCGCGGGGCGGGTCCGCACTACGACCCCGGCGCGCTGGCACTGCTGCGCATGGCGGTCGGCAGCGCGGTGCTCGCGATCATCGCGGTGCGCCACGGCATCCGTCTTCCCGAGCGTCGGCACTGGTGGCTCATCGCCGTGTGGGGCGTGGGCTGGTTCTGCGTGTACAACCTCGCCCTCAACGCCGCAGAGCGCACGCTCGACGCTGGTACGGCCGCGATGGTCGTGAACCTCGCCCCGCTCATGGTCGTAGTCTTCAGCGGGCTGTTCCTGCGCGAGGGGTTCCCGAAGCCGCTGGTGATCGGCGCACCGATCGCCTTCCTCGGCGTCGTGCTGATCGGCATGAATTCGTCGACGAGCGAAGGCCCGGATATCACGGGCCTGCTGCTCGCCCTCCTCGCCGCCGTCATGTACGCCGGCTGCACCCTGCTGCAGAAGCGCCTGCTCAGCGCCGGGACGGATGCGACGACGCTCACGTTCCTCGGCGCGGTCGCCGGCACCGTCGCTCTGCTGCCGTGGACGGGCAGTCTCATCGGCGCGCTGCAGTCCGCACCGCTGGATGCCACCCTGTGGGTCGTCTATCTCGGCATCTTCCCCACTGCGATCGCCTTCACCACCTGGGCGTATGTCCTGCAGCGGAGCACCGCCGGGCAGACCTCGGCGACCACCTACGTCGTTCCGGCGATCGCGATCCTGATGTCGTGGGCGGTCCTCGGCGAGGTACCGACGCCGCTGATGTTCCTCGGCGGCACGCTGTGTCTCCTCGGCGTGCTGGTCACCCGGCTTCGGTGGCGACGCCGCAGCTGACCTGCGCTCAGCGGTTGCGCGCGATCGGCCGTGCCAGGCCGAGTGCGTTCAGCGCATCCGCGGCCAGCTTGCGCTTCAGCTCGAGCGCCTCGCCGATCTCGGCCGCGAGCCGCGGACGCGTCTGGATCAGCTGATCGATGATCGATGACCGATGACCGATGACCGATGACCGATGACCGATGACCGATGACACCAGGCTCACCGCGAGCAGCATGATGAGCAGTTTCGACTGGATGCTCAGGCCGGCCCTGAGACGTCTCCGCCCTCCCTCGCCACGCCGCGAAGCGACGCCCCTGGTGAGGAGGCTACCGATATACCGGGTCGTCGATCCAGCGTTCTTCCGAGAAACTTCGTCGGTGCGACATGCACAGCGATGGACCGACTCAGCTCGGAAGCGGCGCCATCATCTCCTGGTACGTGCGCCGGAACCACTGCTCGGCGGCATCCGCGTCTCTCGAGAGTATGGCGTCCCGCACCTGCCGATAGCTCTCGCCGCGGGACTCCGCCGTGCCCAGCATGATCTCGGTGCCGCGCAGGTTCCTGGTCACCAGCAGATCGGCCGCGTACATGTCCGCGACGAAGAGCGGGTTGCCCGACTGCCTGGTGAGGAACCCGACGAACATCCTGGCGGACAGCATGAGGTCTGCCGCGTGATCGACGTCGGATGCCGCGATCATGCGATCGAGCAATGCGACGGCCTCGAGCAGCGCCGTGTCATCCATCCGGCGAACCGCGAGCTGGATGGCGACTCCTGCTTGGATGCTCGTGTACTCGAGCGTGTGCGCGATCGTCTCCGCGCTGACGGTGGTGACCTTCGTGAAGCGGTTCGGCGACACCTCGACGAGACCGAGCCAGGAGAGATGCTGCAGCGCCTCCCGCACCGGGGTGCGCGAGATGTCGAGCGCCTCGGCGATCTCCTTGTCGCTGACCCGCTCGCCGGGGGCGAGGCGTCCTGACACGATCGCATCGCTGATCGTCTCGAACACACGATCACCGAGCACTGCACCCTGGCCCAGCGGGCCCAGCCTCGCCCGTAGGTGCGAATCGACCATGATCCCTGCCTCCCCGTCATCCGTGCGCCCCCAGAGCGCACCCGAGCCGTCGGTGAATCGGGTGATCACGACAGCATCGGGTATGAGCCATGTATAGCGATATATTGCGGCTTTCGAAAGCGTCATCCGCATCGGAAAACCGCAATCGCATCCTGCGACCGCATCGCAGCATCCATCCTCGCACCGGCGACGATCATCCCTCGCACCGGCGACGATCATCGCCCAGCCGGCGCGACCCGTCTGGCCGACCTCGGAGCCGATGCGGTTACGCTGTTTCCGGGGGCTGGACGTGACGTGCGCCTCCGGGAGATCGAGGGAGCCACCAGATGACCGAGCCCTACGCGTCGGACCCGCAGTCCTCGCAGGCCCCGCCGCCTCCGCCCGCGCCGCCGGCAGCCCAGCGGGCATCGGCCCCGGCGACTCCGACACCGGCGAACGGCACCCCGAGCTCTGCGGAGATGGCCAGAGCCGCCGAGGTGCTGTCGATCGTCTCCGACGCGTACTCCGCCAAGATGGTCGGTCAGGAGCGGCTGCGCACGAGCCTCCTGGTGTCGCTCATCGCCGGCGGGCACATCCTGCTCGAGAGCGTGCCCGGCCTCGCCAAGACCACGGCGGCGAGCACCCTCGCCGACACCGTGAAGGCGCAGTTCAAGCGAATCCAGTGCACGCCGGACCTGCTGCCGAGCGACATCACCGGCAACCAGATCTACGATGCGGCGACCGGATCGTTCCGCACCGTGCTCGGCCCGGTGCACGCCAACTTCGTGCTGCTCGACGAGATCAACCGCTCGAGCGCGAAGACCCAGAGCGCCATGCTCGAGGCGATGCAGGAGCACCAGACGACGATCGGCGGCGAGGTGCACCACCTGCCGAAGCCGTTCCTCGTGATCGCGACGCAGAACCCGATCGAGCAGGAAGGTACCTACGAGCTGCCAGAGGCGCAGATGGATCGCTTCCTGCTGAAGGAGATCGTGGAGTATCCGAGTCCGGCCGAGGAGTTCGAGATCCTCGGACGCATCGACTCCGGCGTGCTCGACCCCGACCGTCACGTGAGCAGCGCGATCACGCTCGACGACGTCCGCCTGCTGCAGGACGTCGCGAGCCGCATCTACGTCGACCCCGCGATCCGCAACTACATCGTGTCGATCGCCTATGTCACCAGGAACCCGGCTCCGTACATCGGCGATGACCGCGCCAGGTTCATCAAGTACGGCGCGAGCCCGCGTGCGAGCATCGCGTTCCTGCAGGCGTCTCGTGCCCTCGCGCTGCTGAAGGGCCGCGCGCACGTGCTGCCGGAGGACATCCGAGAGCTGCGGCACCTCGTGCTGCGCCACCGCGTGCTGCTGACGTTCGAAGCCGATGCAGAGGGCGTCCGCAGCGAGGAGATCATCGACCAGATCTTCGCCTCGGTGCCGACCCCCTGATCCGTCGATCCTCCGACCCTCCGACGAGCTCAGGGACCCATGGCCAGTCTGATCGCGCAGGTGAAGAGCAAGCTCTTCATCCATTCGTCGCGCACCTCGATGCATGCGCTCGACGGCGCCTACGCATCGCTGCTGCACGGGCGCAGTCTCGACTTCGAGGACCTGCGCAAGTACGAGTACGGCGATCAGGTGCGCGACATCGACTGGCGGGCGACCGCGCGGCTGGGCACTCCCCTGGTCAAGCGGCACAGGGCGACCCGCATGCACACCATCCTCTTCGTGGTCGACACCGGCAGGTCGATGGCCGCGCTGGCCGCGGATGAGCAGTCGAAGAAGGACCTGACGATCCTCGCCACGGGTGCCCTCGGCGTGCTGACCCTGCGCCACGGTGACGACTTCACCGCGGTGTACGGAGACGCCGCGCGCGTGCGGCGGCTCGCTCCCGGCCGCAGCGAGGGCGCGCTCGAGCACGCCCTGCGCACGATCGATCGCGCGATCGATGACAGCACGGCTCCGAGCGACCGCGATGCGCTGCTCTCGTACGTGACCCGCACGATCTCGCGACGCATGATCGTGGTGGTCGTCACCGACGAGGCGCCGATCACCGACGAGACCGAGCGGATGCTGCGCCGACTGCGCGTGCAGCACGACGTGCTCTGGCTCACGGTTCGCGATGCCGAGCCGGTGCTGGACCACGCGACCGCCCGCAGCCGCCGAGACGTCGACAGCCGCTGGGAGGTGCCGGACTTCGTGCAGGGCGACCTCGGCATCGTGCAGGAGTTGGCGGCGCAGACCGAGGCGGATGCCGCGCACCTCGCCGAGACGCTGCAGCGGATGGAGATCAGTCACGGTGTGCTGGACGGGCAGGCGGATGCGGTGGCGCAGCTGCTGCAGCTGCTGAACCGGAGGTCGAATGCCCGGTTCTGACGAGCTGTACCCCCCTGCCCAGTACGGCTGGGGATGGATGCTGCTGGCCATCGGCGTCCTGATCCTGCTGATCACGGCGGCCTGGCTGGTGATCATGCTGACCCGCCAGCGGCGCAGCATGGTCGTGGCCGATGCCGGCCAGCAGCCGGTGCTCACCGCCGACGTGCTCTCGCAGCTGCGCACGGAGTACTTCGAGCGCATCCAGCAGATCGAGACGGACTACCGCGAGCGCCGGCTGTCGCCTCGTAACGCCAACCTCGAGCTCAGCCGGGTCGTGCGCACCTTCGTGAACGAGTACAGCGGCCTCGAGGCCCCGGTGCTCACGCTCGAAGACCTGAAGGCCCGTGGCGTGCACCCCGCGCTGATCGACGCGATGGGCCGCCACTACTACCCGAGCATCTTCCGTCAGGGACCCCCGGTCGACCCGGTCGCCGGTGCCGAAGCGGCGCGGACGGTGGTGCGCACATGGCACTAGCGAACCTCTGGGTACTGCTCGCCGCCGTCGGCGTGGCAGTCGTCGCGATCGCGATCGGTCTCTTCCTCGGGCTGCGCCGCGGCGGTCATGCCGACCCCGCGGACGCCGCGCGCATCGCCCGCGCCGAACGGCTGCGAGCGCTTCCCTCGTTCCGCGAGGCGCTCATCCGTCGCACCGTCGCCCTGACCGGCATCCTCGCGATCGGAGTGATCACGGTGATCGCGGCCGGCGTCGTCGCCGCGCGCCCGATGTCGTCGCAGACGATCCAGCCGGTGAACACCAGCCGCGACATCATGCTGTGCCTCGACGTGTCGGGCTCGATGACGGAGGTCGACGTCGAGGTGCTGAGCGTGTTCGAGGAGCTGCTGGAGGACTTCGAGGGCGAGCGCATCGGGCTGACGATCTTCAACAGCTCGCCGGTGCAGATCTTCCCGCTGACCGACGACTACGACTTCATCCGCGGGCACCTCGAGACCATGATGCAGAGCTTCGACTACGTCGACGAGATCCCCGAGCACTGGGTCGGCACGCTCAACGGCAACGGCGCATCGCTGATCGGCGACGGGCTCGCCGCGTGCACGATGGGCTTCGACCGTCCGGACGACCAGCGCTCGCGCTCGGTGATCTTCGCGACCGACAACGAGATCAACGGCGCCTCGATCGTCACGCTCGAGGAGGCAGCCGCCTTCGCCGGCTCGAAGGACGTACGGGTCTTCGCGCTGAACCCGGTGCAGGGCAAGGATGCCGACGTCAGCGCCGAGCTGGCAGCTGCGGCTGAGGCGACCGGCGGTGCGGCCTTCGGACTCCGCGACACGACCACCGTCGCCGACATCGTCGAACAGGTGCAGGAGCAGGATGCGACGGAGCTGCGCGGCGAGGCGCAGATCGTCTGGACCGACACCCCGAATCTCTGGATCGTCGTGCTCATGGCAGGGCTCCTGGCGTTCATCGTGGTGCTGTGGAGGGTGAGACTGTGATCGTCCAGCCCGTCCTGCATCCGCTGCTGCTCCTGCTGCTGTTCGCACCAGTGATCGCGCTGATCGCCTGGGTGATCGTGCGCCCGGCACGCCGCAACGCTGCGGCTGGGTCGCCGAGCTCGTCGAAGGGCTCACACCAGGGGACCCGTTCGCACCGCACCCTCTGGTCGCTGCGCCTCGTGATGGTGCTCGCGTGCCTCGTGATGCTGCTGCGCCCCGGCATCCCGGGAGGCGCGACCCAGACCCTCGCGACAGACACCGACATCCTGCTGGTCGTCGACACCACATCGAGCATCGTGGCCGAGGACTGGGCCGACGGGCAGCCGCGCCTCGACGGCGTGCGCGAGGACGTGGCTGCGTTGATCGCGGAGTACCCCGGCGCCCGGTTCGCGCTGGTCACCTTCGACGCGGCTGCGCAGCTGCGGATGCCGCTGACCACCGACACCACGGCGCTGGTCGGATCGCTCGGGGTGCTGCGCCCCGAGGTCACCAGCAGGTCGCAGGGCAGCTCGATCGGCATCGCGGCGCCGCTGGTCGCCGAGACGTTGCAGGCTGCGGCCGAATCGTCGCCGGACCGCTCGCGCATGGTGTTCTACTTCGGCGACGGCGAGCAGACCGCGACCTCGACGCCGGAGCCCTTCAGCGCGAGCGCGAAGTACACGGATGCCGGCGCGGTATTCGGCTACGGCACCGCCGAGGGCGGACCGATGCGGATCACGAGCGGCGGACTCGGCACCGACGACTCCGGGTACATCGAGTACCAGGGTGCCGAGGCGCGCTCGACCATCGACGAGGCGAACCTCGAGGCAGTGGCAGAGCAGCTCGGCGTCGGGTACCAGCACCGCACGGCCGACACCCCGCCGACGCTGCCAGAGGCGCCGTCGACCACGACCAGCTACGCCGAGTCCGGCGAGGTCGGCAATGTCACCGAGCTGTACTGGATCGCGGCGCTGCTGATCGTCGCGCTGCTCGGCTTCGAGCTGACGAGGGCGACCATGCTGATCGCCCGGCTGCGCGGGCTTCGCGCGCCGCGCCCGACGCCGCAGCCGGACGGAGGGGCACGATGACGACCACCTCGCCCGTCGACAGGCTCGGGGAAGCGGGCTCCGCCACCCAGCCGAGCCCCGCGGCCGCGCTGCTCGCGGCGAACCGTCGTCGCCGGAGCATCCGCCGCTGGATCGCGATCGGCACGCTGCCGCTCACCCTCGCCGCGCTGCTGTTCGTCGGCAAGATCCTCAGCATGTACGCCTTCGCCCACCAGGCGATCACCTCGTACGTCGTCGACGACTACTCGGGATCGGAGGCCTCGGCTCGCGGCCAGGAGTTCCTGAACTGGTTCGAGCCGTACAAGGCGCCGTTCAACGTCGGCACCGCGCTGGCCGGAGCCGAGCAGCTGCCGGAGGCCAGAGCCGAACTCGAAGAAGCGCTCACGCTCGCCACGGGTCTCGAGGTCTGCGGCGTGCGCATCAACCTCGCCCTCGTGATCGAGCGCCAGGGTGATGCCGCCAGAGCGGACGGCGACGGGGCAGGTGCCGCGACGCTCTACGGCGAAGCGCTCACGATCACGCTCGAGACGCCTGAGGAGTGCCGGAGCGACGAGGCGCAGCAGCAGTCCTCCGACCCGCAGCGCGACATGGGCGACACCCTCGACGACACGGAGCAGCGCCTCACCGAGAAGCAGCAGGATCAGCCGCCGCCCCAGGAGGAGGAGCCGCAGGAGCAGCAGCCGCAGCCGTCCGAGGACAAGCTGCAGGATCTGCAGGACAAGCTCGACCAGGGCACGCAGGAGCGGGATCAGCAGCAGGACGGCGATGGTCCTGGGAGCTCCGGGACGGACAAGCCATGGTGATGGACCACGAGAAGCAACGGGCGCGCTACGTCGCCGGCACCGAGGGCGCACCTCCGGTGCCGCCGCCCGGTGGGTACCGCGGCGCCAGGCGCGCGGATGCGCCGTCGTCGTGGGTGCCGCCGGTGCCCGTGGTCGAGACCATCGACGCCGAGGAGCAGCGATCAGCGAACGCGATCGGATGGATCGCGCTCGTCGGCAGCATCCTGTTCGTGGTGATCCTGTTCGGCACCCTGATCGCCGGAGCCACCGACGCGCTCTACGGCGTCACGATGCTCGCCCTGCAGCTGCTCGTGGTCGGCGTGATCGTCGCCGCTCTGATCTCTGCACGAGGACGCCGGCTGGGCGCGGTCGCATTGATCGTGACCATCCTGTGCAACGTCGCGACCGTCGGCGGCATGAGTGCGCTGCAGACATCGGCATCCGGCAACTACGACGGCGCGAAGTCCGAGGAGCAGAAGCACGCAGAGGCCTACCCCGGCATCAAGGGCACCAACCCGCAGGATGTGCTCAGCCAGCAGTCGCTGGAAGCAGTGCGGGCGGATGCCGACAGCCTCTTCGCCGACATCCGCGAACGGTTGACCGACGAGTTCGGCTACACCTGGGTGCAGGTCGGCGACGAGGATCTCCGGCCGGAGCGCAACGGCTACGGCGGCGAGTCGATGCTGTACGAGTACACATCGGTCGGCTGGGCCACGAACGAGCCGATCCAGGACTACGACCGCAAGCTCGAGGTCATGCAGGTCATCGACGAGGTCGTGGTCGATCACGGTCTCTGGAATCTCTACAGCTTCAACGAGCCGGCCGTGTCCGGCATCGATCCGACCATGATCGCGAAGCTGTACGGCAGCGACGATCCACGCACGCAGCACACCTGGGAGTACTACACCGAGAACTACCCGGACCCGTTGCGGTTCTACGCGAACATCTACGACCTGACGAACGATCCGAGCGGCGACTTCCGCACGAACCGCGAGGCACAGGGTGCACGAACCGGCGAGCCGCTGGAAGGGCTGCAGCTGTCGGTGCTCGGCAGCGCCGTGCTGAGCGAGGCCGATCGAGCCGAGTTCGAGCAGAAGCTCCAGGACTACCCCGGGTTCTGAGCCGCCGTCTTCACGTCTCTTCAGCCCCATTCCGGGCGCGATTGCTGCCGACCCGCTCCGTTCCGGTCGCAGTTCCTGCCGCACCATTCCGTTCCGGTCGCAGTTCGTGCTGCACCAACGCGGATCAGGCGGCAGGAAGTGCGACCGGAACCCCCGTCCACAGGACAGCCGGCTCGGGGAGCCGACGCACTCAGGAGGCGAGCGACAGGCCTGCGGCGAGCGCGAAGCCGAGCACGGTGGCGAGGCCGGTGGACTCCTTGGCCTTGGACTGCGCCTCGGGGACCATCGAGTCGACGAGCATCACGAGCAGGGCGCCCGCTGCGAAACCGCTCGCCGCCGCCCGGAAGTCGTCGCCGGTCGCGCTGGCGAGCAGGAAACCGGCGATCGTGGCGAGCGCACAGATCACGGCCACCCCAGCCCACAGGAGCAGCACGCGCGACTTCGCCATGCCGCCGTCCAGCAGATCGGATGCCGAGCCGATCGACTCCGGGAGGTTCGAGACGAGGATCGCGATCACCAGCGCGACACTCACCGGTTCGCCAGAGGCCAGGCCGATGCCGAGCACCAGCTGCTCGGGGATGCCGTCGAGCAGCGCGCCGACCGCGAGCTGTCCGCCACCGGCCTGCGACTTCTTCTTCGCGGCCCGGGCGTCGAGGATCCGGGCGGCGATGTAGTAGCTGAGCGCGCCCGCCGCGACGCCGCCGACGAGCGGGATGGGACCTGCGAGGTCGAGGCCCTCCTCCCACAGCTCGAAAGCGATCGACGCCATGAGCGCACCGGCGCCGAAGCCGAGCACGATGCCCAGCCAGCGCGGCGGCCACTTCCGAAGGAGCGCGAGCACCGCGCCGACGAACAGGGGAGCCGCGGCCACCGTCCCCCACAGCACTGCGTCGCCCATGCGCACCTCCGTCTCGTCCGCTCACTCTCCCACTCCGCGCGAGAACCCGATGGCCGACCCGCTGCATCGCGTCGCTCGTCCGGCGTCCGGAAGCAGCCCCATTCTGCTCCCATTCAAATGGTAGTGTCGTGGTATGCAGACGACCATGGACAAGGCGGGCCGGATCGTGATCCCGGCGTCGGTCCGCGAGCGGCTCGGCATGCTTCCAGGGCCCGTCGATCTGATCATCGACGGAACCGGGGTGCGGATCGAGGTTCCCCCGCACGACAACGTCATCGAGAAGGACGGACGCCTGATCATCACGGGCGGGCCGACGCTCACCACAGACGACATCCGGGAGCTGCGACTTGCCGACCAGCGCTGACCTCCTCCTCGACACCAGTGCCGCGCTCGCGCTCCTCCACGACATGAACCCCGCTCATGAACGTGTCCGCGAGCTCACCCGTGATCTCGCGCTCGGGCTCGCCGGACATGCGGCGTTCGAGACCTACTCGGTCCTCGCGCGTCTGCCCGGCACCGCCCGCGTGACCTCTGAGCGCGCGCACCAGATCATCGATCGGTCGTTCCCGTCATCCGCGCCGCTTCCGCCCGCTCCGGCGCTGCTCGCCGTCGCGATCTTCGCCGAAGCCGGGATCGCCGGCGGCGCCGTCTACGACGGACTCGTCGGCCTGGCCGCCCGCGAGGCCGGTATCCCGCTGCTGACGTGCGATCGTCGCGCCATGGGCACCTATGCCGCCCTGAAGGTCGACGTGCGCGTCGCCTGAGCCCGTCCGTCATGCGGCACAGGGCGACACGCCGCCCGCGGATAGACTGGGAAGCATGTCCAAGGTCCTCCAGTCTCTTCCCGTCGGCGAGCGCGTCGGCATCGCCTTCTCCGGAGGACTCGACACCTCCGTCGCCGTCGCCTGGATGCGCGAGAAGGGTGCAGTGCCCTTCACGTACACCGGCGATCTCGGTCAGTACGACGAAGACGACATCGCGTCGATCCCCGGCCGCGCGCTCGAGTACGGCGCCGAGGCATCGCGCCTGGTCGACTGCAAGACGGCCCTGGTCGAAGAGGGCCTGGTCGCCCTCTCCTGCGGCGCCTTCCACATCCGCTCCGGCGGCAAGACCTACTTCAACACGACGCCCCTCGGCCGCGCGGTCACCGGCACGATGCTGGTGCGCGCCATGAAGGAGGACGGCGTCGACATCTGGGGCGACGGCTCCACCTACAAGGGCAACGACATCGAGCGGTTCTACCGCTACGGACTGCTCGCCAACCCGCGTCTCCGCGTGTACAAGCCGTGGCTCGACGCCGACTTCGTCACCGAGCTCGGCGGCCGCAAGGAGATGAGCGACTGGCTCGTCGTCCGCGACTTCCCGTACCGCGACTCCGCCGAGAAGGCCTACTCGACCGACGCGAACATCTGGGGTGCGACGCACGAGGCCAAGACCCTCGAGCACCTCGATGTCTCGCTCGAGACCGTCGACCCGATCATGGGCGTGAGGTTCTGGGACCCTTCCGTGGCGATCGAGACCGAAGACGTCACCGTGACCTTCGAGGCCGGGCGCCCCGTCGCGATCAACGGCACCTCGTACAGCGACCCGGTGGCACTCGTCATGGAGGCGAACACGATCGGCGGACGCCACGGTCTCGGCATGAGCGACCAGATCGAGAACCGCATCATCGAGGCCAAGTCGCGCGGCATCTACGAGGCACCAGCCATGGCGCTGCTGTTCATCGCGTACGAGCGTCTCGTCAACGGCATCCTCAACGAGGACACCCTCGCGACCTACCACGAGCAGGGCCGCCGCCTCGGTCGCCTCATGTACGAGGGACGCTGGCTCGAGCCGCAGTCGCTCATGCTGCGCGAGTCGATCCAGCGCTGGGTCGGCCTCACGATCTCGGGCACGGTCACCATCCGCCTGCGCCGTGGCGACGACTGGACCATCCTCGACACCGTCTCCCCGAACCTCTCGTACGGCCCCGAGAAGCTGTCGATGGAGCGCGTCGGCGACGCCGCCTTCGGTCCGGTCGACCGCATCGGCCAGCTCACCATGCGCAACCTCGACATCGCGGACTCCCGCTCACGCCTCGAGCAGTACGCGGGCCTCGGACTCATCGGCGGAGCGACCGGCGAGCTCGTCGGCCGGGTGACCGCCGGCGAGTCCGGCGAGATCACCGGCGCTGTCGAAGACGTCAACGAGCAGCTGGCGGATGCCGTCGACACGGCTTCCGAGGGCGCTGCGTTCGACTCCGGCACGGACTGACCCTTCGACTGCTCAGCGACCATCGAGCAGAAGGGGCGGATGCTGCGGCATCCGCCCCTTCTGCGTTCCCGGGCCACGCGGGAGGATGCTGTGAGTCCTCCGAGTTATCTTGCACATCACTGTGCATGATACGTACGATGGAGGCATGACCTCTCGTGCACCCCGCCGCGACGGCGTCGAGAACCGGATCGGCATCCTGTCTGCGGCCCGCTCCGCGCTCGCGATCGATCCGCACGCGTCGATCGACACGATCGCGCGCAGCGCTGGACTCTCGCGGCGAACCCTGTACGGGCACTTCGGCGACCGCGAGGCGCTGGTCCGCGAACTCATCGCGCACGGGGCGCAGCGCTTCAACGCGATCGCCGCGTCGGTGACCGACCCCGATGCCCGGATCGCCCTCGCCCGCCTCGCCGCTCGGCTGTGGCAGGAGACCGCGCACGTGCAGGTCACTGCCGCTCTCGCGCTCGATGAATCGCACGTGGACCACACCGCCGAGGCGCTCGCGCCGCTGCGCCGCACCGTCGCAGAACTCACGCGACGCGGACAGGACGAGGGAGTCTTCCGCACCGACATCGCCGCGCCGACGCTCTCGCGACTGATCGAGGAGATGGCGCGCGTCGTCGTGTCGCGCACCGATGCATCGCTGCCGGATGCCGCGAACGTCGCCGTCAGCGCGGTGCTCTCGGTCGCCGGGCTCTCCTGGCGAGAGGCCGACGAACTGCTGCGGGCGCATCCCGAGATCCTGTCCCCCGAGACCGTGGAGGCGCACGCATGAGGATCACCCTGCATGAGGTGAGCAAGGGGCGCGGCGGGCAGGCGCTTCCCATGACGAGCCTCGAGTTCCACACCGGCGCCGTCCGGTTCGCCATCGCGGAGACCGAGCAGCGCCCGACCGTGCTCGGCCTGATCGCGAGCGGGCGGATGCGGCCGGAGACCGGACAGGTCACCATCGACGGCGTCCCGAAGGCCAAGGAGATCCGCCGCCGCGTCGCGCTGGTCGATGCGCCGGACGTCAGCGACCCGCACGCCGACATCACGCTCGCGGGCGTCGTCGGCGAAGAGCTCATGTTCGCCGGCGTCGGCGCGACCCCGCTGCACGCGCGGCGCTGGCTCACGCAGCTCGGCTTCCACGAACTGGCCTCAGTGCCGATCGGCACCATCGACCCCGCCGCTCGAGTGCGCATCCTGTGCGAGCTGGCGGTGCTCCGCGAGGGCGTCGACGCGGTCGTGCTCGTCTCGCCCGACCGCCACGGCGGCAGTCCGGACGGCTGGTGGCGCATCGCGGGCGAGTTCGCCGACCGCGGCTACGCCATGCTCGTGATCGTCGGCGGGTCTGCTGCCGTGGCGCTGGAGCGGATGCAGGAGCTCGGCGCCATCAACGCCTCCGGCCCGATCGAGCCGCTCGTGCTGCCGGATGAGCCCGAGGCGGACGATGCCCCCGAGGTCGCTGAGCCCGACCCCGGAGTTGCTGAACCAGATCCCTCGGTTGTCGAACCAGACCCCTGGGTTGTCGAGCCAGCGCCCCCGGTCGCTGAGCCCGAACCATCGGTTGCCGAACCAGACCCCGAGGTTGCCGAGCCCGATCCCTGGGTTGCTGAGCCTGTCGAAGCACCTGACACCGACACCACCGACACCGACGCCGACGCCGACCCCACCGAGAACGGAGCCGCACGATGAAGGTTCCCTCCATGATCGCCGCCGAGCTGCGGCGACTCACTGCGAGCCGGATGGGCGTGATCGCACTCATCGCACTCGTGTGCGTGCCGATCCTCTACGGCGGCCTCTACCTGTGGGCGAACCAGGACCCCTACGCGAAGTTCCCCGACGTGCCGGTCGCGCTCGTGGTCGCCGACGAGGGAGCCCCCACGCCCTCCACCGGCAACGAGGCGCCGACCGGCGAGACCGTGAACTACGGCGAGGATGTCGCCGAGAACCTGATCGAGGGCAACGCCGTCGACTGGCAGCGGATGACGGCCGACGGAGCCTCCGCCGCCCTCCGCGATGGCGCTGTCGACTTCACCGTGACGATCCCGACCGACTTCTCAGCGGCGCTGACCTCAGCGGCGGGCGATGCCCCGCACCAGGCCCGTATCGAACTCGAGACCAACGATGCGAACAACTACCTCGCGTCATCGATGGGCACGCAGGCGGTCGAGAAGATCCGCAGTTCGGTGGCCGAGATGGTCGGCAGCGAGGCGGCTGAACGGCTGCTCACCGGATTGAGCGATGTGCGCGACAACCTGGTGACGGCCGTGGACGGCGCGACGCAGCTGACGGACGGCGCGAACACCGCGGCATCCGGCAGCACCACGCTCGCCGACGGCACGGCGCAGCTCGCTGACGGCACGGCCCAGCTCGCGACCGGCGCACAGACCCTCGCAAGCGGCGCACAGACGCTCGCGAGCGGCGCGCAGCAGGTCAGCGACGGCAACCGGCAGCTCGCCGACGTCGCCGACCGCGCCGGGAATGCGGTCCAGCAGGCTGCGAACGCCCTGCCGCAGGTGCGCACCGACATCGCGAATGCGCTGACCGAGCAGGGGCTCACCCCTGAGGAGGTGGACCAGGTTCTCGCGAAGCTCGACCCCCTCGGCTCCCGCCTGCAGGAGGGCAACGCTCAGGTGCAGGGCGCCGTCGGCAAGGTCGACCAGCTCGCCGCCGGCGCGGCATCCCTCGCCTCGGGCGCCTCAGAACTCGCATCGGGCGCCGGCACGCTCGCGTCCGGTGCCGGCACCGTCGCGACAGGGGCGGCATCCGCGAACGACGGAGCGGCGCAGCTGCGCGACGGGCTGCAGACCCTGGCATCCGGCACGGCCGAACTGCGCGACGGACTCTCGAGCGGCGTCGATGCCATCCCGGCATCCACGCCCGAACTGCGAACCCTGCAGGCCGACACGATCGCCGACCCGGTGCAGGTGTCGAGTGACAAGGTCGCCTCCGCCGAAGACTACGGCGCAGGCCTCGCCCCGTTCTTCGCCGCACTGTCGGCGTGGATCGGCATCTATGCGCTGTTCCTGATCGTGAAGCCGATCTCGCGTCGGGCCATCACCGCCCTGCACTCCCCCGTGCGCATCACGCTCGCGGGCTGGATGACGCCTGCCATGCTGGGCGCCGTGCAGATGGTCGGCCTGATGGGCATCCTCGCTCTCACGCTCGGCTTCACGTTCAACCATCCGCTCGGCACGCTCGGGGTGATGGTGTTCGCCTCGGCCACGTTCGCGGCGATCATCCTGGCGCTCAACGTCTGGCTCGGGTCGGTCGGGCAGTTCCTCGGCCTCGTGCTCATGGTGCTGCAGCTCGTCACCGCCGGCGGCACCTTCCCCTGGCAGACTCTTCCTGCACCACTGGCCGCGCTGCACCATGTGCTGCCGCTCGGCTATGTCGTCGACGCCATGCGCCAGCTCATGTACGGCGGCAGCATGGGTCGCGCGGGCTGGGATCTCGCGGTGCTCGGGATGTGGCTCGTCGGCGCGCTGCTGTTCGCGATGCTCGGCGTCACCCGCATGACGCATCGACGCACGCTGCGCGACCTGCAGCCGAGCCTGATCGGGTGATGCGCTCCGCGCGCGGCGGCCCCACGGGGTCCCCGCGCGTGGACGTGTGTGGATAGGATGCGAGAGCGCGTCCCCGACACGCGCTCTGGGGCTCGGTGGGACTGAGTCCCACCTGGCTACCCGAAAGTGTTCTCGACGATGATGACCGATTCGCAGACGACTGACGTCCCCTCACGCCCCTCGATCGGCGTCCGCATCGGACGCATCGCGTTCCTCGTGGTGGCCGGGATCGTGGTGATCGCGGTCGCTGCGGCGTTCTTCGTCACCTGGACGATCCAGCGCTCGTTCCCGCAGACATCCGGCTCGCTCGAGCTCGACGGCCTCTCCGCCGATGTCACGGTGCAGCGCGATTCGCAGGGCATCCCGACCATCACGGCCGATACGACGGGCGATCTGTTCTTCGCCGAGGGCTTCGTGCACGCACAGGACCGGTTCTTCGAGATGGATTTCCGGCGCCACGTCACGGCAGGGCGCGTCGCCGAGATGTTCGGCGAATCGCAGGCGGGGACGGATGCATTCCTCCGCACGCTCGGCTGGCGCAAGGTGGCCGAGGCGGAGGTGGCCGCGATGGATGAGACGACCCTCGGCTATTACGAGGCATACGCCGACGGGGTCAACGCGTATCTCGCATCGCGCTCAGGGGCAGAGCTCTCGTTGGAATATGCCGTGATCGGCATGCAGAACCCGGACTATCAGCCCGAGCCCTGGGAGCCGGCGGATTCGGTCGCCTGGCTCAAGGCCATGGCCTGGGACCTCCGCGGGAACATCGAGGACGAGACCGAGCGTGCCCTGCTCGCCGCCGAGCTCGACGGCGGCGAGGGTGCGATCGCCACCCCGGAGACGCAGGCCCTCCTGGAGAAGCTCTATCCCGCGTATCCCTTCGACGAGAATCCCGTGATCGTGCCGAAGATCACGGCCGTGCCCGAGGGCGGCACCGACGCGGATGCCGCATCGGCCACGCTGCCGGACGACACCGGCATCCAGGATGCGAGCGCCACGATCGAGTGGGAGGAGACCTCCAGCGTGATCGAGGCGGCCAGCATCCTGGTCGGCGATGTGGGTGAAGGCATCGGGTCGAACTCGTGGGTCGTCTCGGGCTCGCTCGCTGAATCGGGGATGCCGCTGCTGGCCAACGATCCGCACCTCGGCGCCTCGCTGCCGTCGGTCTGGTACCAGGTGCAGCTCAAGTGCTCGACGGTCGATGACGAATGTCCCTTCGATGTCGGCGGGTTCTCGTTCTCGGGGCTCCCGGGGGTCGTCATCGGCCACAATCAGAGCATCGCCTGGGGGTTCACCAACCTCACCACCGACGTGACCGACCTGTACGTCGAGCGGATCCAAGGCGACCAGTACTGGCGTGACGGCGCACTCGTGCCACTCGAGGAGCGCACCGAGACCATCAAGGTCGCCGGTGGCGACGACATCGAGCTGACCATCCGCTCGACCGGCCACGGACCCATCATCTCCGGGCTGACCGACGACTCCACCGCGATCGCGGACGACCCGCTTCCAGGACTCACTGCGGACCCTGCCACAGGCGCAGGGATCTCGGAGGTGCCCGGCGAGGATGCCGAATACGCGGTGAGCCTCCGGTGGACCGCGCTCGACCCCGGCACGGCCGCGACCGCCGTCTTCGCTCTCTCGACCGCGCAGGACTTCGACGACTTCCGTGCCGCGGCATCCCTCTTCGACGTCCCGGCGCAGAACCTCATCTACGCCGACACCTCGGGCAACATCGGCTACCAGACCCCTGGCCGACTGCCGATCCGGGGAGCTGGCGACGGATGGATGCCGCAACCCGGTTGGGACAGCAGCTACGACTGGACCGGGTTCATCCCCTTCGAAGAGCTGCCGGTGTCGTACAACCCGAGCTCGGGCTACATCGTGACAGCCAACAACGCGATCGTCGCAGACGACTACGCCTACTTCCTCTCGCGGGACTGGGACTACGGCTACCGTGCGGCGCGCATCGTGCACCTGATCGAGCGCAGGGCGGCAGTCGCGCCGCTCACCGCAGAGGACATGCGCGAGATCCAGCTCGACAGTGAGATGTGGATCGGCAAGCGGCTGGCCACGGCACTCGGCGACGTCGAGGTGTCCGGCGCAGGACCGAAGGCCGCCGTCGACCTGCTGCAGACCTGGGATGCGCAGAATGCGGCATCCTCCGCCGGCGCCGCCTATGCGAACGTGCTGTGGTCGAACCTCGTGCAGAACATCTTCGCCGAGCGTGAGCAGCCGCTGCCGAGCGACGGGCACGGTCGGTTGTTCACGGTCGTCTCGACCATGCTCGACGACCCCGCAGACCCCCTCTGGACCAACGAGAAGCTCGGCGTCTCCGGCATGCCCGAGATGCTCGCTCAGTCGGCGGAGGATGCCTACGACGAGCTGTCCGCCAGGCAGGGCACCGACGTCAACCGATGGAACTGGGGCGAACTGCACGCGATCACGCTCACGAACGACACGCTCGGCTCATCCGGCATCGCATCGATCGAGGCACTGTTCAACCGCGGACCGTACCCGGTGAGCGGCGGCGCCTCGGTCGTGAACGCGACGGGCTGGGAGATCGGATCCGACTACTCGACGACGACGGTGCCCTCGATGCGCATGGTCGTCGATCTCGCCGACCTGGACGCCTCGTCCTGGAACCATCTGACCGGCGCATCGGGGCACGCGTTCCACGCGAACTACGTGGATCAGACCGCCGACTGGGCCGCCGGCGTCCAGCGGCCCTGGGCGTTCTCGTCGAAGAAGGTCGATGCCGCGACCGTCGACACGCTGGTGCTCACGCCGGCGGACTGAGCCTCGGTCCGTGAGTCCGGCGTCTGGCGGAGGGCGGGGCCGCTCAGCCGGGTCGGATAGCGTTGACGGGTGCCATCCAGTTACCTCGCCCCGAAGGGCACCCCCGTCACGCTCCTCGAGTTCGAGCACGCCGGAGCGACCCTGATCGCCGAGACCTTCGGCGAGGGTGCGCACACGTTCCTGCTGCTGCACGGCATCGGCATGGGGCGCAGCGTCTATCTCGATGTGGTGCAGCGCCTCAGCGGACGCGTGATCGCCCTGGATCTTCCCGGGTTCGGCGAGGCCCCGGAGCCCACGCGCAACCTGACCATGGAGCGTCACGCCGACCTCGTCGCGGCGTACCTGCGTCACGTCGGTGCCGACCCCGTCGTGGTGATCGGGCACTCGATGGGCAGCCAGATCGGTGCAGAGCTGGCAGCGCGGCATCCGTCGCTGGTCGAAGGCGTGATCCTCGCTGGGCCGACGGTCAACAAGGCGGCACGCAACATCGCGGCGCAGGCCAGCTATCTGCTGACCGACCTGGTCGGCGAGCGCCCGCTCGTGATCTGGCGCGGCGCACGGGAGTACCTGCGTGGCGGGCCGCACCTGATCCGCAAGATGCGCGCCACGATCGTGCATCAGCCGGAGAAGGCCTTCGCGCGCATCGACTGCCCCGTGCTCGTGCTGCGCGGCGAAGACGACCCGCTCGCGCCCATGAGCTGGTGCCGGGAGATCATCGACGAGATCCCCGGCGCGCAGCTGGAAGTGATTCCCGATCACGGTCACGGCACGCTGATCAGCGACTCCCAGCCGGCCGCGCGCCTCATCCAGGCCTTCGCCGACGCGCTCTGACGCAGCGGCTGCCGACGTCAGGGGTGGCGCCGGAAGATGAGGAAGTCCCGGTCGGACTCCTCGAGCGCCTTCGTCAGCGCCGGGTCGGCCTCGAAACCGTCAGGATCGGGCTTCCTCGCGCGGGGACGCCGCATCAGCACCACGAACCATACGGCGACGATCGCCCCCGTGATCAAGAACATCGTCTCCATGTGGGAACGGTACCCCGGCCCGGACCCGTTGTCCAGAGCCGGTCAGCCGGCGGCGGGCGGCGTCTGCTTCGAGTCCGCGAGCTCGTCGACCACGAGCGTGTGCTGATCGGTGGTGCCGTTGCGGTAGGCCTGGCGGCCGACCATGTGCGCCGACAGCGGCGCGGTCGCGAACTGCATCAGCACGACCGGCGTCACCAGGGCGAGTCCGAGGAGGATGCCGCCGACGCTGCGCTGCGAGAGCGCGACGGCGAGGCAGATCACCACGAGACCGAGCACCTGCGGCTTGGTCGCCGCGTGCAGCCGCGATGGAACATCACGGAAGTGCAGCAGGCCGACCGCGGCCGAGAGGCAGAGGATCGCACCCAACAGGATCAGCACGAGCACGGCCACGTCGATGACGGAGTCGGGGATCATCAGACCGAAGACGTTCATGGTGCCGTGTTGTCCCTTCTCGCGACGAAGCGGGCGACCGCGATCGAGCCGAAGACGCCGATCGCGGCGATGATCAGCATCACCGGGATGCTGCGGGTGTGGCCGTTGATCGCCATCTCGGCGCCGAGCACGCACATCACCTCGGTGAGCAGCACGTCGGAGGCGACCGCTCGGTCGAGGATCGACGGACCGCGCACGACGCGGATCAGCGTGAGGATCGCAGCGATACCGAACACGATCATGATCAGGATCAACAGCACGTTCATCGGACACCGCCCTTCTTGTCCACGGCGTGATCGTCGTCCCGGAGCGCGCGGTACTGCGCCGGGCTGCCGAGTGCGCGCACGATCCGTCTCTCCCACAGCAGCACGCCCTCGCGCTGGTGCTCCACGTCGGCCCGGTTGCGCACGCCGATCACGTGCAGGTAGAGGATGCGGCGATCGCGGTCGGCCTCGACGATGAGCGAACCCGGCACCAGAGACGCGGTGACGGCCACGTGCGTCATGACCAGGTCGTCGGCGTAGCGCAGGGGGACCGCGATGATGGCCGCTCCCGGCTGACGGCGGAAGTCGAACACCTGCACGGTGACCGAGAGCGCACCCCGGAGCACGGCGAACAGGAACTGCGCCACGAACAGCACGGCGAACCAGATGTTGATGCGGCCGGAGAGCGCGATCGTCGGCAGCCGGAAGACCCTCGTGACGAAGATCGCGACGACGAGTCCCGTGAGGAACGACAGCACGGTGAATTGCGCCCACAGCAGCATCCAGAGCACCACGAGCCACGCGAGGAACGGCAGCTGCGCGCCGATGTCGCGCCACAGGTGACCCTTGTTCCGCGGGCTCATCCGTCCACCTCATCCTGCAGCTGCACCAGGCTGACCGGCTCGAGCAGCGTCGCGCCGATCCGGTCGCACAGGGCGTAGAGGGGTCCGGCGAAGACCGTGAGCGCGACGGTCACGCCGACCATGCCGGCGGTCGAGACGGTCATGATCTTCGGGATGCGGCGACGCTCCTGCTGCTCGTCCGCGGCCGGTGCGTTGCCGAGGTAGGAGATGCGGCCCTCGGTCTCGCTCGAGTCCTCCTCCTCGCGCCAGAAGGCGAGGTTCCAGGCGCGCATCAGCGCGTAGAGCGTGAGCAGCGAGGTGACGATGCCACCGATGATCAGCACGATCATGAGCGGGGTGCCGACGGATGCCGCCGCCTCGAAGAGCGCGAACTTGCCGATGAACCCGGAGAACGGCGGGAGTCCGCCCAGGTTGATGGCCGGCACGAAGTACAGCACCGCGATCACGGGCGCCACCTTCAGCAAGCCCTTCACGCGCAGGATCGAGGTGCTGCCGGCTCGACGTTCCACGAGTCCCACCGCGAGGAACAGCGTCGTCTGCACGACGATGTGGTGGACGATGTAGTACACCGTCGCGCCGATCGCCGCCGGCGTCGCGATCGCCAGGCCGAAGATCATGTACCCGACGTGACTCACGAGCGTGAACGACAGGATTCGTTTGAGCTCCGCCTGCGCCACGGCACCCAGCACTCCCACGATCATGGTCGCGAGCGCGACGATCAGCAGGAGGGTGTCGATGCTGTTGTCGGCGAACAGCTGCGTCTCGGTGCGGATCAGCGCGTACACGCCGACCTTGGTCAGCAAGCCGGCGAAGACCGCGGTGACCGGCGCAGGGGCGGTCGGGTAGGAGTCGGGCAGCCAGAACGACACGGGGAAGATCGCGGCCTTGATGCCGAAGGCGATCACGAGCATCAGGTGCAGCACCAGCTGCGTCTCCTGCGGGAGCTCGGTCATCCGCTCGGCGATCTGCGCCATGTTGACGGTGCCGAGCGCACCGTAGATCATGGCGATCGATGCGAGGAACAGGATCGACGACACCAGCGACACGACGATGTAGACCGCGCCGGTGCGGATGCGGGACTCGGTGCTGCCGAGTGTGATCAGCACGTACGACGCGACGAGCAGGATCTCGAAGCCGACG